>Ga0082212_10007762_pt1 | contig 14109 bp, 18 predicted proteins | sample TergutNt197P3_FD_71548 | JGI IMG/M metagenome (GOLD analysis project Ga0082212, IMG submission 71548) | Neocapritermes taracua P3 segment gut microbial communities from Petit-Saut dam, French Guiana - Nt197 P3 | ecosystem: Host-associated > Arthropoda: Insects > Digestive system > Gut ... | reverse complement strand
GCACATGAAAGGCGACAAGGCGCGAGGCGCGACCTCACGGCTTGGAAAGGCCGTTGACGCCGCCCGCGCCCTTGCCTTCCACGACGGGCACGGAAAACTGTGCATGATGACCTGCGAACCGTGGCAAGCCGCCGACGCCGTGTTTGAAATGGCCAGCAACATGCCCGCTGGAAAGCGGCGCGGCGTCACCGCCGCGCATCGCGCCACGGAAACCGCCCACACGGCCCTTGAGGCGTTCAACACATATGCCAAGGGAAAACCCTTGGCCAATCGAAAATGAGCGACACGGCGCGACAGACGCCCGTCGCCTGTGATTAACCCAACCCAAAGGAACCTCAAAATGAGCAATAAAACGACCACCACCACCACCGCCGTGCCCACGGGTAAAATCTGGATTAACCTGCCGGACACCTTCCAAGACCATTACGAAATCGAAGCCATCAACGGCGACAACCGCCGTCCGAACATGGACGCGGGCCACCGCTGGCTTGTCCGTTACGGCACCCTTCCCAGCCCACTCGCGGGCTGGGCGTGTTGCCGCACATACGCGTCGAAGTTGGAAGCCTACCATTTCATCGGCGACCTCGCGCGGGGGGAGTTGGCATGAACGTCAAAATTTACACGATTACCCCGATATGGCGGGGGCGCCCCCCCCAAATCCAAACAAGGGATTACAGCCTCCTGCCGTACCATCCGCGATATTGGTACTGCAAAGGCCGCGACGACGGCGGGCGTGTGTACGAACTGCCCGAAGGCTACCGACTGGCCGAAACGCAACACGGCTATTCCAAATTCATACAGGACTCCCATGATTGGATTTGCAAAATCACGCGCGCGCCCGATGGTTCGCTTGAACTGCGCGGTTACGACATCCCTCCCGCCAAACTCCTCCCCGCCAAGCCGTGGGCCGCGCCCCGCAGGGTGTTGGAAAACACACGCGAGGAGGTGGCCGTATGAACAAATGGATTGTCTACATTTACACAAGCGCGGGGTACCCGTGCGGGTTTGCGGCCGCCAACCGCATCCGTGCCGTGGTTGACAACGCCCAAGAGCGAATGCCGTGGCTTCACCGCCACATGGTGCGCAAAATGGTGCGGAAAACCAAACAAAAGGAGGTCAAACAATGAATGACAACCCTGAAATCGTCGAAAAAATACGCAAATTATTACGGTTGGGGCGTGGCTCAAACCACATTGCCGAGGCGCAGTCGGCCATTGCCAAGGCGCACGAACTGGCGTCGCGGGCGGGGGTCAACATCACCGACATCGGCGACCACGACCCTGTGCGGGTGACGCACGAGGTGGTGGGATTGCGGCGCGTGTCTCACGCGCGTGAAATGGCGCACACCATTTTGTTCACGCACTTTGGCGTGCAGGTGGTTCTTCACGGGGGGCGTGATGTGGTTTACATCGGCCCCGTGGTGAACATCGAACTCGCCAAGCATGTTGAAGAATTTTTAGTCTGCGCGTGCGCGGCGGCGTGGCGGGAATATGACCGCGAACGTCCGCAGGATTGGGACGCATGGGCGAACCGCCAAACCAAACGGTCTTTCACGCACGGCTTCTATCATGCGATTCACACCACGCTGGCCAACCGCCCGATCCGTAATGACGCGCGGGAAGTGCAACACGCGAACAAAATGTACTTGATGGCCTTGTATCCCGAGACAAGAAGGAGGCGGCAGGACAATTCGATACACAACCCGAACGCCGCCTTGCATGGAAAACAAGCGGGGGCGAACGTAAATTTGAATCGTCCCGTCCACGAAGGATGCGAAACCAAACAACTCGTATGGAGTTTGACATGAACGATACAATCAAAATTTACAAAGTCACCTGCACACAGTCTGAATTAATCTCCGTGATCGGAACATGGTTTTCTCTTAAAAAATGGAGTGAGGATAACGACTATTATAAGGGTCACGACGATGGAGGGTGTGACTATATTTTACCCCGCGGATTTTCAGCGGGGGTCAACGAAGAAAACGCCCCTAGTATTTACCATTGTTCCGACCCGTATACGCCGTGTCAAATCGGATTACGTACGGGAAAAACTGGCGATGAAATTCCCGTCTTGATAATGAAACGCCAAGTTGGTTTTGGTTTTTTGTTCGTTGAAGATTTAAGGAGCATCCCATGAAAAATCTCGCTTATTGCAACATTGTCCGTTGCAATGCTTGTGCAAATCCATTAAACTTCTCTGCCAACCATGGACACCGAAACCCCCAAACCCCGCAAATCCTATTCCCTGTCTCCCGCCGCGTTAAAAGCGCGGCGGGAGAGCGCCGCCGCCTCCGCCAAGGCGCGGCGTGGCAAGGCGCCGGGCGGCGCCACCACTGCGGACATGGTGACCTTAAAAGTCGCGCCCTTGACCCTCGCGGAAGTGGACAGGCGGAAACGGAAGGGCGAGTCGCGGCCCGCGTTTGTGCATCGCGCGGTCATGGCCATGAAACCCTCCACGCGCCAAGCCAAACCGACCGCGTGAACCTCGCGGGGGTGCGGTGATGATTCACAAGCCCTCCCTTACCAAGCGGATCCGCGTCATCAACGGCGCGGCCACCGTGGACTGGCGCGTTTCACTCGGCACCCACGCGGGCAAAAAAATCATCCTCTTCCGCCAAACACGCGCGGAGGCCAAGGCCGTGGGCAACGCCACATACGCCCGTTATTCCAAACAAGGTGACGCCGCGATTGTCCTCACACCCGAACAAATCACGGACGCCATCGCCGCGTTCCGCATCCTCGACGGCCACGCCATCACGCTCACGGAATTGGCCCGCCAGCACGTCGCGCAAACCCGCAAGGGAAACACCAAGGCCACCTTCGGCGAACTCATGGACGCCTACCTCGACGGCCTTTCCGCCGACCTGTCCGCGACCTACCTCCGCACCACACGGCATTACGCGAAACATTTTGCCGCGAATGTCGGACGTGAAACGCCTTGTGCCGCGCTCTCGCCGTCAGACCTCAAGCCCGTCCTCGACGAAATGGGCGGAACCTCGGCCAAGTCATACAACAACACCCGCAACGCGCTCAATACCGTTTTCACATGGGGCGTCAACGCGGGCATGGTGCAAACCAACCCCGTCGCTGGCATTGCCAAGAAAAACAAAATTTACAAGGAACCCGCATTCTTCAACGCCGGGCAAGTCGCCGACATCCTCAACGAAGCCGCCGCGACCGAGGACGCCGCGCCTTACATGCCGTGGCTTGTCCTCGGCTTCTTCTGTGGCCTCCGCTCCGCCGAAATCGCCCGCTTGCGTTGGGAGGATATCAAATGGGACGACAGCATCATCCGCATCGAAAAACCCAAGGGATACACACACGGTGTAAAACCTCGTTTCACCACCCTTAACGACACCGCGCGGGAATGGCTCTGGCCGCATCGTCGCGAGGCTGGGACGCTGGGGGACGGTGTTGGCTTCTACCGATGGCGCGACGGACTCCAATGCCATCCCAAGTGGTCCAACAACGCCATGCGCCACACGTTCGCGACCATGCACTACGCCCTGCACAACAACCTCGCCTTGACTGCCGCCGAGATGGGCCACTACGAAAACGTCCGCACCACACTCGAGCATTACCGGGGGCTGGCCACGAGGCGCGACGCCGAAGCGTTCTGGGCGTTGCGGCCTCCAGCGTCTTACGGTGTATGTCGCGAGCCGTAGGTGTTTAAATACCAGACCTCCACCTCGTTCAGGACGTAGCGCAGGATGCGGTCGGAGAACGCGAAGTACGGCATACCCCGCGCCTTCCACGCCGCCAGCCGCGTCCGGTTGATTCCATAATGGGCGAGCAATTCCTTTTGGGTCAGCATGGCGTCGGGGATGCCCGCCACCCCGCCGTGGTGGACGCGGTTAAACGCCGCCAGCACGTCGCGCCGGTGGAGGGGTTTGCCCCCGTTGGGAGGTAGTTGGAACCAGTCGGGACGCCTTGACCAATCGCGCAGTTGGATGGGTGAGACGCCGATGATGGCGGCGATTTGTTTACGGGTGAAAAGCATGTTTTTCATGTTTGGGGAGGTGTTGGGGAAGAGTTGGGGAGTTGAAAAACCCCAGCAAAAACGATGGGGAAGAGTTGGGGAACAGTTGGGGAACACATGTGTCAGTCATCCTTGTACACCTTGGGTCGGACGAGTTCGTGGAGGTGTTCGTGGGTGCCGAAATAGACACTGTTGCCGATTTGGACAAACGAAAAAGCGGATCCGGGTTCCGACGCCTTCTTTTTCAACTGCTCAAAACATTTGGCCTGTTTGGTGTTGTTCGTCATCAGCCCGAGCCCGCCGCGCTCCTTGGAATACATCTTCATTCGCAACGCGGAGGACGTGAACGGCCCGTTGGCGATGATGTCGGCAATGAGCACGTTCACGGCGTCCTCGATGGCGGTTTCGGTTTTCACGGTGCGGGTGTTCCTGCTGGTTTGCGGCGCGGCCTCGACGTCGTCCACCATGACAAGGCGGTTCTCCTCGAAGCGGCAGGTGATTGCGGGTTGCGGCGGGAAGTAGCGGCAAAGCGTCTCGACGCAGATGAGCCCGTCCGGGTCGTCGCGGTGGGGCGTGAGGAGGATACGCGAATCCGAAAAACGCCCCATGATGCCCGTGCCACTGCCACGGTCGCGCTTCTCGCGGTCGCCGGGCTTGCCCTTCGCGTCGTGATGCACAACCACCAAGGCGCAGTTCGCCGCCACATGCGTGACGGACAACTCCTGAAACAACGCCGTCATATTCCTTTGGTCGTTCTCATCCTCGCCGTGTATCAGGTAAAGCGGATCCACGATGCACACATCGGGACGCTTCTCGCGGATGGTCGCGCAAATGGCCGCCACGGGGTTCTCGAGTTTGACGCCCCGGATGTTGGCGATTTCGAGACGCGAGAGTTCGGCGGGTTGGATGCCGAGGCCGTGAATCATGGCACTCTCGCGGTCGTGTTCGCGGTCGGCGATGAGTTCGACATTTATCAATAGCACCTTTCGTGGTCGTGGCACCGTCCACGCCAAAAATTTTGTGCCGGTCGCAATGCAATTCGCGAGTTGAAGCGCGAAGTACGACTTGCGACACTTCGACGGCGCAATCAATTCCACGAACGTCCCGCTGTCGAAAACATTTTCAACAATCGGGTCGCGGGGTTTGGGTTGTGTTTTCATCCATTCATCCATGTGCAAGGTGGGGAGCAGGCCGTCCGCGCGTTGTTCGTGCGGCGGGCCCGTCCATTGGTTTGTGTAGGCGAGTTTGAAAAGCGTTTCGATTCGCACACCGTGGCGGCGTCCGAACGAACGCCACACGCGGTCTAAATCGGGCGCGTTGAATTTACCCGCCGCATCGTTAAACTCCGACCAACGCCGCCAAAGATTGAAACCTTCGAGCGTGTCGGCCTCGGATTGTATTGCCATGCCGATTTGTAGCCATGTGTCGCGGTTGTCGGGCGAGACTCTCTCCAGCGCCGAAAGTATCTCCTCGCGGCGGGAGCGCGTCAAGGGCTGATGGCTCATGGCTGATGGCTGAACATTCGATTGTGTTCGATGGCTCTCGATCGCACTCGAATGATTCTGAACTCCTGAACTTCCGAACTCCTGGACTCCATTCGCCAGCCCGTACCTTCTGAACAGCCGCGCGTGGGGATTCCCCTTCGCGGCGTCATCCCACGAAACAAACCGCAACCGCGTGACATCGCGGCATCCCTTGTCCGGCATGACGCCGTAGGTGCCACGGAAGTAGGCGCACAGCGCGTCGAACGCTTGATCATGGCGTTCGGGTTCTATCCGCACCACCACCGCGACACCGTTTCCACGGGCCGACACGAACGCCAGTTTGACGAACGGGTCATCGGCGAGTTTGTCGCGCCAGTCCGCCGCATGACCGGAAATAAGCGGATTTCTCTCCGCGTCAAAGTCCAGGCATATCAGGCCGGAATGCCCGACAAGGTTTTTAAGCGCGTGGCCACCAACGAAAACGCCGGAGAACGTCACGCAGGGAAGGTTTCTTTTTAATGCGGATTGTTTTTTGGCGTTTGGCTCGGCGCGTAGTTTCGCAATCATATCCGAATACTCTCCCGATGCGAGTTGCTCCCAAAACGCGCCGATTGTCGTTTCCAAAGGCGCGGTCGAGGCGATTGACGGGAAGAACGAAAACCGGTGCTCCCGGTTCACATCCTCGGCCATCTCGCCTGCGATCGCGTCAAAATGAAACTCCGCCATTTTTCATTCACCCCATTAAAAAATCACTTCCAAATTCATAGTCCACCACCTCCGGCCACTTGCCACCGCGACGCACTTTCACGCGCTTTGGCTTCGGCCAGTTTTTTCCAACCGCCTCCTCCACGGCCAGCAAATTGTAGCCCCGCGTGTTCATCCACTGTTCCGCCTTCTGTCGCGGAAACCCAGAGTGTTCGGGGCAAACAAACTCGCTCACCCAATTCGCGACACCAATTTGATACTCCACGCGCAACGACGGCTTGATACCCGGCGTCCCCCTGTTGTGCGCCCGGACCATCATGTCTTGCACATCATACCATTCCTCGCGCAACTGCGGCGCAGTCTCGCTGCCGGACAGCAACGCGGCGTTTGCGGGCGTCACGCCGTGGCTGGGCGCGGCCTCCGCCACGGGTTGCCCGCTCCCGCAATGTGGACACACGCGGCACGCGATGGCGATGTAGACGCCACACTTTACGCATTCCTTTGCCCGCATTTCCATGTTATCACGCCGCTCGCCTTTTTGTCGCGGCTTCACGGCGTCAATCGGCCCATGACGCACGACATTCTCGCCGTAGTCCAACACCACGCACTCGGCCTTGCCCGGCCACGGACGCAACCCGCGCCCCACCATTTGAACGTACAGCGCGGCGGATTCCGTTGCGCGGAGCAACACCACCACATCTATGTTTTTCGCGTCAAACCCCTTCGTCAGCACGCCGACATTGACCAACCATCGCGTCGAACCGTCGCGGATGGAGCGGATAATCCGGGCGCGTTCATCCTTCGGCGTTTCGCCCGTGACACATTCAACCGCGCGTTCACCGTGGGCGCGGAGTTCGCGGACGATTTGCCCCGCGTGTTCGATGGAACATGCGAAGATCAAAATACTTTTGCGGTCGGGGATTCGTGAAATCATATCCGCGACTGCGGCGGCGGTGATACGCGAAAACTCGACCGTGGCCGACGCCTCCTTAAACTCGCCCGTGCTGGCGCGTTCGATGATGGACGTGTCCGCGTGGCAAGCCCCGGCCCTTGCCACGGGCGGCACCAAAAAGCCCTCCCCGATGAGCGTGGCAATCGGGATGTCATACGCGATGCCGGAGAACAGTGATTCCTCGCCCTTGAAAATGTGGCCGTGTCCGAGGCGGTACGGCGTGGCCGTGAACCCGACCACTTTCAGAAGCGGGTTGACGATGCGAAGACCATCCACAAATTCGCGGTACATCCCCAGCGCCTTGGGATTTATCATGTGGCATTCATCCACCACGACGAAATCCACGCGGCCAAAAAGTTCAGCGCGACCGTGGCAGGATTGTATTTGCGCGAACGTCACGGGCGAGCGCGTTTCGCGCAACCCCACCGAGGCGGAATAAATGCCATAGCCGCCGCTTTGCGGCGAATGTTCAATGTCCAACAGGGAATGTTCAACAGGGATGTGTTTTTCATTCACCGCCACGTATGCGGCGGTGTTTTGCTCGACGAGTTCCTTGACATCCGCGAGGCAAACCACGCGCGTTCCCGGCCATTGCGTGACCGCCTCATGCATCAGCAAGGCGATGATGACGGACTTCCCCGCGCCCGTTGGCGCGACCACGACGGGGTTTCCGTAGCCACGGTTCATATACCGCCAAACGGCGGCTACCGCTTCGCGCTGGTAGGGACGCGCCTCAATCATCGTTGTACCTTTCTATTTTCCATTCGCGACCCGACCAAACCGCCCACCAAAACACAAAGGTCGAAAATTGCGCGACACACTCCCTGAACGCGGTCCGGGCGCGTCCGTGCGAGTGAAGCCGGTAACTGCCCTTGACCTCCGCCGCGTAAATTTTCCCATTCGACCACCATATCCAATCCGGCGTGTAACGCGACCCGCCCGCAAGATGAAAAGTAATGGCTTCGTAATGGGCGTTCATCCCACGGAGATGATGGTCATGGAAGCGTTGTTCTGTCTTGTTGGACTGGCGTTTTTTCACGGCTTCGGAATCGTTGTCAAATACGACACCCCGCGCCACGCCAAGAGGCTGTTGTGGAGTTTGACAATCTCCACAAGTGGCGGGCGGGAGTGTCGCCAGTTTTGCGCGTATTTGCGCTTGCATTTCGGGGCAAAAATCTTCGATGCGGAATTTCATTGCGTGATTTCGCCCCACGCCTTTCCCGCGAGTTCCGCGCTGGGGAGGATGGTGGGTGCCGCGTCGTCGTCTATCGGCGGCATGGACCCCCTTGGGCAATTCCAAATACGGACGCCCGTGGGCGTGGTGTACTTCACGCAGTAGTTCCCAAACTCCGCCGGAAGATTGACCATCCACGGGACGTAAATGTGTTCCGGGCAACCTTTAGAAATGTGGTCGTTCGGAATCACGGCGTTGCCATACTTCGCGCATGTCCACGAACCACCCTCGACGGCGGTGGCGTGGCAGCACGTCAGGCAATGGGCGCGGGGAAATGTCGCGCCTTTGCAAACGGAAAACGCCGGACACATTTTACACTCCCACCAGTCCAAACGCTCACTGCAACGCTCGCCGGAGGCGTCCGCGATAATCCGCAAGGCGAGCGTTTTAAGCGCGTCCGCCTTGTCTTTGTTGAACGGGACACGTTCAAGATACAACTCGTTGGTGTCCTTATTTTCCGCGACGTACAACGCGGTGTGGAGACCAGTGAGTAACATTCCAAACTGGACTTGCGCGTAGTGTTGTGACTTTGCTTTTTGGACGCCGTTGCTGGAAATGTCGCGCCAACTCTTCGCGTCTGCGGTTTTCATTTCCAAGACGAAATTTTCGCCGTCCTCCTCGGCAATCCCGTCCAGAGTGACGCCGACGTGTCCCTTGCCACCTTCAAGGTCGCACATTTTTTGCCGCGAGTGGACGACAATCCCGGCGGCTTCAAGGTCGGCGATAATTCTATCTTCGGCGCGGTTTCCATTCTCGAAGACGCGCAATATACGCCCGCTGAAATCCGGGTCGAACGCGGCGCGGAAGGATAGGGCGATGAACCGCGTGCAACCGTGTCCGACGAGGCTCGCCCCCAACCAGCGGTGGAGGCCGCGCGTGGCGGCCTCCCGTCGCTGACACGCCGCGTAAATATCGTTTACGGCAATCATGGATTCGCCCACGGTGGTTTGGGATTGTTGACAGGCGGCGGCGTTGCATGTGCCACGGGCGCGGCTTGCGTTGTTGGCGCGGGCGTGACGGATTCGCCAGCGGGATAGCAACGCTTGACCTCGTTGTACTTCTTCCCGTCATCGCGCGGCTTCGTGAATCCAACGCCGACAACATGCTCGCGGCCGCACATTTCGTCGGTGTCCACAAAACTCGCGAGGCCAATCGCCTCGCAAATGTTTTTCAAAAACCGCTGGCCAATGTCGCGGGCCTCCGGGTTGTCGCAACGAACCGTTATATAGTTGGAAACCTGCCGCCCGTCTAAATCGCCGCCGACGACTTGCCACACAACCTGCAACTGTTGCGTGTGTTTGTCGCCCTTGGTTTCGCCAAGCACCGTTTTAACAATGACCGCCCGATACTTCCCTTCCGGGATGGGCGTTGAAAAGTCCTGCATGTCGCCCTGGACGTCGTTTGAATTGAATGGTAAATGAGCCATGATGTTCCTCGCAATGCGCCCCTGTCGTTGGCCGGTGCGCCCGCCGCCAGTAAGTCAAGGTGTTTGCACTTTAGCCATCTCAGCGCCAACAGCGGCCATCCAAGCGTTGAAGTTAAGAGGTAATTCGTAAGGCAAGCGGCCATACACGCCGCGCCCGCCGCCGGGATGCGCGGGGCGCTCCTGCGTGTACAGGCAACGCTCGCCGGAACCAATGGCGTGGGTTTCCTTGCCGAGGCCCTCGCCAACTTGTTTTGTGAAATGCTTGGGACGGGCGAACAGGACGCAATCCGCCCACTTGGTCATCATGGATGCCGCGTTGTCCTTGACATCCCAAATGAATTTGTCATACGGTTCCAACATGGGATCGTTGAAATCCTTGACTTTGACGTGCCCGATGAGGAAACATCCCATGCCGCGCGTCACACGGAGGTGGTCGAAGGCGTCCGTGATTTTTTGCCAGTAAGAAAGCGCGATGGTGAAACCCTTGCCATAACCGGGCTTTTCGATGTTCGTCCATTGTTCGACTTGGCATGTTTTTTCCCAAACAAGCCGTTCCAACGCGCTGGTGGAGTCAAGCGCGGCAAACGTGTAATGGTGCGGTTGCGTCGCGAGCGTGGTGAGCATCTCTATGACATCATCGTAGGTTTGCGCGGTCGGAAACTTCGCACAGACCATGTCGTCCGCGCCTTCCTCGCCCCGGACGGGCAGGAAAACGACGCCGGGCGCGGACGCCGCGAAAGTGGTCTTGCCAACCTTCGGAGTCCCGAGAAGAACAACACGCGGGGGCAGGAGGCGTGTGTCCGTGGTGATGGAAGACAGGTCAAAGGCCATTTATTCCCCCTCCTCGATTTTCACGCTCGGCTTTCCGAGGGTGGCGGTGATATACGCCGCGATGTTTTTTGCGGCGTTGGGATTGTACTTCCACAACTGCTTGTAAACCGAGGCGTTGAACTCCTCCTTGGTCTTGATGATGTTGAGCGCCTCGGGAAACGTCCTGAGCCCGTCAAAATCGGCCTTGAAAACATACTCCTGCTTGACGGTGAACTTCACGCCCTGGTGCGTGAACGTCTTGCTCCCGCCCTGTTCCGGGAGTTTGTTTTTGTATCGGTCGGCGATTTGCGCCTCCAATTCCACGCGCCGCTGTTTCACGGCGGCCTCCTCGGTAAACGCGGCTTTAAGGTTTGCAAGGAGTTGTGTGAGGTTGCTTTCCATGATGGATTCCTTGAGGTTGGGTGTTTTGAAAAAGTGATGTTGACGCATGGGTTAATTTTTTCATGAGCGACCCGATGCATTATTAAAATCCGCCCGCCAATTTTTTCCCCTTCCTGATTTTCCAATGTCGCCGCCCCGTGTCAGGTTCGTCAGGTATGCGTCCACCACGCGCTCCGGGATTTTGCAAAATTTCCCCCTCTGCCTCACATATTCCAACAGCCCCCGCCGCATCAGGTCGTAGACATACCACGCGCTCACATCCATCCTTTGCGCCGCCTCGGCGACCGTCAGCAAGCGCAAATTGTCGTCGCCGTTCAACGCCTGTTCCACCGTCGCCAACTCCTCTGGCGTCGCCGCCACAAGCCGCCGGATCAACCCGTCAAGCGAGGGTGGGCGCGGGGCGCGGGCCGTTTCATTGGCGGGACTTGATGATTCGTTTTTTTTCACAACAAACTTCCTTTGGGTAAAAGAAACGCGAATCATACGGGACGCACGCACGATTGAACACGAACCAGCGGTTACACTTTAAAAAATTTCTTTTTGCTTCTTGTGAGCCATATATTTTCTTATGTGTGTTGTAAGGGTTGACACCCCGGCAATATGTGGGGAATGCCCGATATTCTCCCGCACACAAAAATCAACACGCGCACCAGGAGCAAAAACATGACACATGACCAACCAAACTACGAACGCATTGCCCGGCGGATTCGGGAAAAGCGTATGGCAAAAGGCATGACGCAAGAAAAACTTGCGAAACATGCGGACGTAACCCCAAGATTTATAGGTTTCGTCGAAACGGGAAGAAAAAAAGCGGGATTCACAACGCTATTCCGCATTGCGGAGGCATTGGGAACCACGATAGACCCTCTCGTTTACGAATGAACGCAGGGAACACAACCCTGCAAATCGCAGGGCAACCCATGAGGCGACCGATTAAACGGCAAGCGATGAGGCCCGATGTTCAATCTTTGCATCCAAACATCGTTGTGCCATATTTTTATACCGAATGCAAAGTTATCTGTTAAGTTCAAGGCCAACATACGGCGCGCGCACCCCCCACGCCCGGGCGTCACACGCCTTCGGACGGGCGGGTCAACACCTCCGGCATCGCCTTTTTCAACTGTTCCGCGAAGTCCGACCCCTTCGGCTTGAAATAATGCCGCATGACCATGGCCACCGTGGTGTGTCCCGTCAAGGCCCGCAGGATGTCCATGTTCACACCCCTTGAAATAGCCAACGTGACAAATGTGGTCCTCAGCGCGTGGAAATCATACCGCGAGGCCGCAATCCCCCCGCCCGCCCGTTTCGTTTGCGTCAACTTCGCGATTGCGGATTCTGTTGTCATGCCGGAGGTCCGCACGTGTTGCGCAAACGGCATCCCCGCCCTTCGCGCTTTTTTCACAAAAAACACCCCGGCCACCGATTCCGCCTCCCTCAACAGCCCGTACACCTCGGCCCGCATAACGCCTGTTTCATGGTTTATGTCCCGGCATGATTTTCCTTGCGCGTACAAGGCCAGCACCTTCTCCATGCGTCCGCGTTTTTCACGCGTCATGTCAGACTCGCGAACCGCCGACAAAACATCTTCTAAAACCTCCGGCAATTCCCTCCTCGGCCTCGTGTCCGCCCTTTCATCCACGGGTTCCGCAAACGCCGCCACATACACTTTTTTCCCCCGGTATGTGATGCAGTTTGCGTTTGTCCGGTACAGGCGTTCCGCCTCCGGGAACACAAACCGCCCGCCGCCATTGCCCGTTTTCCGGCATTTCAACACCGCTTCCAACAACGGCAAAATGGGCAGGCAGAGCTCCGTTCCCGTCTTGCGTGCCAGTATGTGCAACGTGCCGGCTTGCAAGTCCACGTTTTTCCATTCCAACGCGCACACATCCCCGCGCCGCAGACCCGTGGACACCGCGCACACCATCCAGTCATGCGCTTCGGGATCCACTTTTTTCGCCACCTCCAAAACCCGCGCCAACTCTTTTTCGCTCAAAGGCGTCCGGTGCATCTCAACATCTCCCTTCACCCTTTCAATCCTCAGGGTTCGATGCTGGAACGGGTTCGGCGCCCCTTCCGGCAACAAACGGTCAAACGCCTGTGAGACGGCACTGCGTATGCCCTGCGCGGTCCGCATCGCGCATGACGGGTTTTTCGGGTTGTACAACCCGTTTATGAAAGCCTTGGCGTGGGCGGCCGTCACATCCAGCACCGTCCCAATCTTGTGCGCGTCCATCCAGTCCGCGAATCGCGCGGTCGCCCGGCAACACACCCTTTTCCACTTCGTCGTGCATTTTTTGTCTTCCCCGTCAAACACGCTTCGCAACGCGTTCGCCCGCGCCGCCACCAACGCGGAACCTGTTTTATCCTTGTACATCCGAAACGCCGCCGACCTGTCCATGCGTCCCCGTTTCGCCTCCCGTTTATACTCCTCCAACGCGGCCAGGGCGCGAATCCGGCTTCGCTCAAACGCCTCGTCGCCGTCCTCCGTCACCCGTCCGCTGGCGGGCGGGTTGCCCTCCACCGGCACATTCAGGTTGACCACCGTCCTTCCTCCGTCCGGCTTGTACACCTCGCCATACCACCAACGGCGCACCTCGCCGTTTTGTCCGCGCTTCAACGTTATACCCATGACACAACCTCACATTACCGCACGCCGCCACACATGGCCGCGCACATTTTCAACAAACCCACCTTGCACCACACACAACGCCACACAGAATATCAAAAATGTAAAAATTTTGCAACAACAAAAAGAAATTTATTTATCCCGTGGTTGCGCGTATTCGCGCAACCCTAGGAATGGATGTGAAAAAAAACATCAACCCCAACGGGGTTGCACATGATTTTGCCACCCATAAAAATTTGGCATGTTGTTGGCATTGCCATTCATTACATGTGCAACCCCCTTGGGGTTGTGCTTCTTGATATGACGTTTTCCCAGGGTAGCCTCGCCTTGCTCGGCAACCCTGGGCTTTGTTGTTCAACCCCGTTGGGGTTGTCACAACGCGCGCCAATGTCAAGTCGAAACATTATATAGCATTTATCAACAACATTGACACAAATGATTTATCGCCAGAGGAAGGCTGAAAGCCTTCCAATCATTAGCGTAGGGCAA
>Ga0082212_10007761_pt1 | contig 14109 bp, 12 predicted proteins | sample TergutNt197P3_FD_71548 | JGI IMG/M metagenome (GOLD analysis project Ga0082212, IMG submission 71548) | Neocapritermes taracua P3 segment gut microbial communities from Petit-Saut dam, French Guiana - Nt197 P3 | ecosystem: Host-associated > Arthropoda: Insects > Digestive system > Gut ... | reverse complement strand
ACACCCAAAATTACAAAACTATTCTTAATTACCAAATAGTTAAACGGGTGTTGCAAGAAAGTGCGGAAAACAAGTGCTTTGGGAGCAGGAGGCCGTGGGTTCGAGTCCCGCTACCCCGACATTTGAAAATCAAGTGGTTGCACAGTTATCCAAATGTTTTGCAGGGTGTTTCGTTGGGCATTTCCAAAAATCTCAAACTCTGTGTTATGCTCCACCTACGAAACGTCCATTTACACGTAGTAAACTCCGTTTTTATCTCAGTCGTAAGCCTTGGTTTTGAAATTTTTAGAAGCGTTCTACTGATACCTAATTCGTTGAATGATTGCTAAGGAGCGACTAAATAAATTCGTATTCGTTTCCCGTCCATTTCATATATTTCCAAAATCCATCAGCCGGAAGTATCAAACTCGCTCGGTTATCGTTTGGGTGAAAAGAGATTTTTGCCGCCTGATACAACTTCTTATCGAAAAACACAAATACATGCCGTTCTCTGTCGTTGATGAGTCCAAAAGGCGACACAGAACCCGGTAATACCCCCAAATATTTTTGCAAACGCACTTGAGAGGCAAAACTAATTTTCCCTTGTTTCAACTTTTTCTCAAGATCGCGGACATTCAATTCTTGCGAATATTCAAGAATCACCAAATAGTGTTGATTCCCTCTATGATTACGAAAAAACAGATTCTTGCAATAGGTCGTCCCGCTGTCCATCCAATATTTGCGAGCCTCTTCCACGGTAGGAACGGGGGGATGTTCGTAATATTGAAACGAAATTCCCAACTCATCCAATACTTTATACACTTCCGGTTGACCAATTTTACACATTTCAAATCTCCGCAATCACAAGCATTTCAAAATCTTCTGTCGTTAATTTATCCTCCCTTGAAAAGGCGCCAAGTCGCGCTCCGAATATATCTATAGTTTTGTATCCCAATGATTTTAGCAGCCATGTGATTTCGCTCGGCACATAGTATCTTTCGTTACATTCGAGCGTTTTTTTATTCCCGAAATCGTCTTCAAAATCCACTATGCTGTTTCCGCGAAATGTCATTAAGTCAAGACGGTTGTTGCTGCATAATGAGTTACCCTCTTCTACTACAGATGTAAAAAAGTCATCTACAGAATGATGTAACGGAAAAAGCCCGTTTGATGTGGTGAAAATAAATGTTGCATGAGGTTTAAGCGCTTTGGTAACGTTTTTTAATATCTCAAAATTCATTTCATCGGTCTCCATTAACGAAAAACCTCCTTCGCAAAGCATGATGGCAACGTCATATTCGCTGTCAAACGGCAAGTTTCGGGCATCTAACTGCCGAAAATCTATAGACAACTCGATGGCTTCCGCTTTTTCCCTTGCCCTTTTTAACTGCGATTCCGATAAATCAATACCGGTTACTAAATATCCGCGTTTTGTTAATTCAATGGCATGACGACCTGTTCCACAGCCTACATCCAATATTTTTAAGGAGCGATCGAAATTGATCTCTTTTTCGATAAAATCGCACTCCCCGATGGTTCCTTGTGTAAAGTTCTCACTATCGTACTTTTGTCCATAGTTTTCAAATAATAATTCGTACCATTGCTTTTTCATAATACGTGTTCATTTAGTCAATTCAATTTGTTTTCAGCCAGTTCAGCCACTTTTTGTGCCACTATCGGTAAACTTTTGGTAACACTTTTTGTGAAAATGGCTTTGAAAAAAAGTGCCAATATTCCTGATATTTCAACCGCAAACCTTACCTTTAAGACATCGTCTTCTTTAACAATTTCATGTATAAAATCCGCTCTGCTCAGAGGCATTTTTACTTGCAAGGTAAACGATTTATTTACAACAACATTTTTCAAAGGCGACGAAGATTTCGGCTTGTTGAAATTTTTTATGGTTACCAACGTACCTTCTTCAAAATTTCCATCAATGGTTGAATACTCAACGCCGTCAATCCACTCTTTCCAATGCTCAACATCAGAATATATTTGCCAAATTTTGGCTTCGGATGCCTTTACTTCTTTAGAAAATTCACTGATTAACATTTTATCTCCTCCTGATTTATCAAAAACTATTTCTTAATTTGCCTTCGTTTGTACGTTCAATTTTTTACATCTCCGTCCGCCGCACGCTCGTTCACCCGCACACAACGGACCGGCGGCAAAGGTACAAAATTTCTTTCAAAAAATTTTTCAACTGTCCGGTTTATCTCCGGGAAACCGTTTGGAAATTGTTTGAATTTATGAAAGTTTGGGGGGCGTTTATTATCAACGCCACTTCTCCACCATTTCTATCATCGTCTCTCCGTAACGGGCTATGGTTGCCTTTCCTACGCCCGGAATCCGGAGTAATTGAGATAAATCCATGGGAAGCAGATTGGTAATGCCAAGTAACGCCTTTTGCGACAAGATGATATAAGCCGGCACACCCTGCTCCTTTGCCAAACCGGAACGCCAGGCGCGGAGTTGTTCGTACAATTCCGGATGGAGAATATCATCTGATACCTCCACCTTTGCGAGAGACTCTTTGGCAGTTTTCTCCTTTTTCTTAGGTCTAACGGGTCCCTCTTCAATAGCAGCCTTTGACTTCGCGTTCAAATAGGCGGGTATAGAGAATCCCTCCAAACACGCTTCTAATGTCTTTTGCTTCATCCTCACTTCTATTCTCAAAAATCCCAATACGTCGTTGACTCTTTTTCTTACCTCTTTGTTGTCTGTCTCAATGGTTGTTTTATCCAACAATGCTATCACAATTTGATGCGTTTTATCAAGAAAATAGGAAGCGGCTTTTTGGATACGCTCTTGAAAAAAGGAGTCCTCTTGAGGATTATCAACTGTAGAAAATAGGCGTTGCAACTGAGCGTGAAATTGTTCCGAGACTGTAACTACTTCGTTTCTGTAACGCTCTTCGGCTTGTCGGTATTGACGAAGAAGTTCGGGATAGAGGTTTTTAAAGTGTTCGTTCAACAGCCAACGCAAGGTAGCAAGGCGAGATTGGATTTTGTCAAAGGAGAACTGCTCCAAAACCATTCGCACAAAATACTCTTTGATCAACTGTTCCAAGTGCTCTTTTGTTGGCTCACGCCCTTTGGCAAAGTGGGCAAAAGCGTCAATCTCATTGTTGCGGATGATGGAAGAGGCGCTCACAGGAGATCTCAACACCAATCCCTCCAACGTTCTGCAACGACTCAAGGCTACATACACCTGTCCGTGTGCAAAGGCAGCATGGGCATCAATAATCGCCCTATCAAAGGTCAATCCTTGACTTTTATGCACCGTAATCGCCCAAGCCATCTTTAGCGGATATTGCTCAAAAGCGCCCTCTTCCTCCTCAATAAGTTCTTTTGTTTCGGGAGCAATGGTGTATTTCGTGTTTGCCCAAATGGTTCGCTCTACTACTATGGGAACGGCATCGTCGATGCCCTGCGCTTCTATCCTATTGGCATCAACGTAGGTGATGATGGCAATTTTCCCATTATAATAACGTTTTTCCGGAGAAGGGTCGTTTTTGACGAACATTACTTGTGCTCCCTTTTTCAGTTCCAATTTTCTGTCTGTAGGGAAGGAGTATTCCGGAAAAATGCCCGAAACGGTGGCTTCAAACAGATAGCCCTGCTCCGTGATTTTTGCCAATTTGTCAAAATTAATCTTCTGTGCCTGATAATTATGCGTGGTAAGCACGATATATCCCTCTTCGTTATTCGGATGAAAGTTGGGCTGATACCTTTTATTCAACTCCTCCAACAGGCTACTGCTCATCCGATTTTCCCGAATGTGGTTGAGCATATTTATAAAAGACTCATTTTGCTGACGATATACGGTTTTCAATTCAACACACCGGTAGGTTGTCTTTTTTAAAGCCTGACTGTCAAAGAAAAATGGGGTTTCGTAATGACTGTTCAATAAAATCCACTCCTCCTCTTTGACTACGGGCGCCAACTGCTCCAAGTCGCCAATCATCAGGAGTTGAACGCCGCCAAAGGGGTGTTCGTTTCGCCGACAATGGCGAAGAACAGAATCCACTGCATCAAGCAAATCTGCCCGAACCATACTAATCTCGTCTATGACCAAGAGGTCGAGGCTTCGGATAATGTTGATTTTGTCTTTGCCAAAACGGAAAAATTCATGGGCAGGCTTACTCCCCGGTATAAAGGGAGCAAACGATAACTGGAAGAACGAATGAATTGTAACTCCTTTGGCATTAATAGCGGCGACTCCTGTTGGCGCCACCACCACCATCCTTTTTGGAGAGTGTTCCCTAAGGTGGTGCAAAAAAGTGGTTTTCCCGGTACCTGCCTTTCCGGTTAAAAAAAGATGGGCGCCGGTGTGTTTCAACAGGTTGTTTGCCAATTCTAATTGAGGATTGGTTTCCACACTTCAACAATTCCAGTTCATCTTCGCCGGATTGGGTTCATCCTGTACCGCAACTGCCCAAAGCGACTTCTCCATTTTGGTACATTCGTCAGCGGCAACAGCCACAAGATCATCCCACGCTGCATCAGCGCCCAACTTGTCGTAGGCAAGGGCAAGGGCGCCATAAAGCGCAATTCCCAACGAATGTGTAGGCGTGTAGACCGTAGCGGCAGCTTGTCCGCACGATCGCGCCGCCGCCTGTGCAGCGGGACTGCCTTCCGCTTGGGTAGCAGCGACATGACACTCTTTCAAGACGATATTTTTTACATAAGGCAGTTTCACCTTGCCTTCCAACCATTCATCCGCAGCGTCAAGGGCATTCAATGGTCTTACATCGCCGGAGAATGCCTTTTCGTAAATGGGAAACAGAACTGTCCGTGCGTAACCAATACCCCAACGTGCAAGGGTTATTTTGCTCTGTGTTTCGATGAGTTTCATGAGCGACTGCAAATAGGGTGCATAAATGTCGCTTAACATTTTTCTGTACTTTTTCATTTCCCGTTCCTTGTCAATAACATTCGCAAAACTCTTTGATTAGCCAAATTGTTCAAATCATTCCAAACTACGACAAAGGTATCACTTTCTTCTTACACGTTACAAACCTTTGTGTCGTTCATATCTGAAAGAGGCAAAAAAAGCCTACTTTTGTCCTCAAATAACCCTTGTAACCTCCATCATTCATAATCCTTAACCTCCACATTTATAAATGATAACCCATACCCCAACTATTAAACTATAAATATGCTTCCATACGCAGAACCCTACAAAATCAAGATGGTAGAAACCATCCGCAAGAGCACCCGCACAGAGCGGGAACAATGGATAAAAGATGCTCATTACAACTTGTTTAATCTTAAAAGCGAACACGTCTTTATTGACCTGCTCACCGACTCTGGAACGGGCGCCATGAGCGACAAACAGTGGGCGGGAATAATGGAGGGAGACGAGAGTTATGCCGGAGCACGCTCCTATTATCGTTTGAAAGAGACGATTGAGGATGTTACCGGTTTCCCTCATTTCTTGCCCACCCATCAGGGACGCGCCGCAGAGAATGTGCTCTTTTCTGCCCTTGTAAAGGCAGACGATGTGTTGCCCGGGAATGCCCACTTTGACACTACCAAAGGGCATATCGAGTTCCGAAAAGCGCACGCCATCGACTGCACCATCTCCGAGGCGTCCGACACCACATTCGAAACGTCCTTTAAAGGGAACTTTGACCTGAATAAGTTGGAAGATGTGCTCAAAAAGTACCCCAAAGAGCGTATCCCCTGCATTGTGGTTACCGTTACCAACAACACCACCGGAGGTCAGCCCGTTTCGATGGAGAACATCCGGAGCGTAGCGGCGTTGGCGCATAAGTATGGGGTAAAGATATTGATAGACTCCGCCCGCTTTGCCGAAAACGCCTACTTTATTAAGATGCGGGAGGAGGGCTACGCCCACAAGAGCATCCGCGAGATTGTGCACGAAATATTCTCTCATGCCGATTTTATGACGATGTCTTCTAAAAAAGACGCCATTGTGAACATGGGGGGATTTGTGGCGTTCCGTCATCGGGAAGATTGGGAAAAGTGCCAAATGTTTACCATTATTTACGAAGGCTTTATCACCTACGGTGGGATGTCGGGGCGCGACATGAATGCTATGGCGCAGGGGTTGATTGAGGGAACGGATTTCGACTTTTTGGAAGCAAGAATTGGTCAGGTAGCCTATTTGGGGCGGAAGTTAGATGAGTATGGCATCCCCTATCAGCGCCCCGCCGGAGGACACGCCATCTTTGTGGATGCCAAAAAGGTGTTGCCCCACGTTCCCAAAGAGGAGTATGTAGCGCAAACCCTTGGCATTGAACTGTACAAAGAAGCCGGTGTTCGGGGCGTGGAGATTGGCGCCCTGTTAGCCGACCGCGACCCCATCACCCGCGAGAACCGATACCCCGCCCTCGAACTGCTACGGTTAGCCATTCCCCGTCGCGTCTATACCCACAACCACATCGACTACGTAGCCGCCGCCCTCAAAAACGTATTCGACCGCCGCGATGCCATTACCCGCGGATATTCCATCATGTATGAAATGCCTATTATGAGGCATTTTACTGTGAAATTAGCGCCATTCTAGGGTGTTTATCCTATCTTTACACAATGTTTTATAGGCGAAAAATAGTATTGGAATTGTTGTAAATTTTTGAAAATCAAATAGATAAGATAAGTTTGCAAAAATTACTTTTCCTGTTTACCAAACGTCAAACACAAGCCGACTATCATTTTATTCCATACCAATACGGTTGTTTTTCCTACTCAGCCAATGCCGATTTGACAGCAATGGTAAACAAGGGGATGCTGTTAGAAACCACGAGCCATTTTACAAAAGTTGATACAACAGACTATGTCAAAACGTTGAAAGAAGAAGACAGGATGTTGTTGCACGAACTTAAATTTCAATTCGGAAATATGACTGCAAGTGTTTTAATGAAACACACTTATCTTCATTATCCATATTGGGCAATAAACAGTAAAAAAGCGAAAGAACTTTTGTCTATAGAGCAGTTTGAAAAAGTGAATAACAGTCGCCCCAAAAGCAATAAAACCGTTTTGTTTACCATTGGTTACCAAGGAGTATCATTAGAGGAGTATTTAAATCGTTTGCTTATGAACGACATAAAAATGTTGGTAGATGTTCGTTGCAACCCTTTGAGTATGAAATTTGGGTTTAGCAAAAGTCAGTTACAGCGTTGTTGTAGAAATTTGGAGATACAATATGTACATTTCCCTGAAGTCGGCATTCAATCGGAGCAACGGCGGGAGTTGAATACACAATCCGATTATGATCAATTGTTTGCCCATTATCGTGAGAAGAACTTACCAAGGACAACTATTTCGCAGGAAAAAATATTAAATTTACTCAAAGAATATAAGCGAATTGCATTAACTTGCTTTGAATCAAATATTTATCAATGCCACCGCAAGCATTTAGCCGAAGCGATTGCGGGTTTACCGAGTTTTGAATATGAAATAAAACACATATAAAATGGCATTGACTAAAGTTCTAATCACCGTAAAGACTTACCCTGCAATTTCAAGCAAATATGACGAATTGGTTTGCACAGCAGGGTTTCGAGAAGACGGCACTTGGATAAGAATCTATCCCATTCAGTTCCGCAAAAAGTCTTACGACCAACAATACAAGAAATATGACTGGATAGCGATTGATTTGGTGAAAAATGACAGCGATTTTAGACCGGAAAGTTTTCGTCCATACGCACACGATACCGAAATAAAAATAGTTGGACATCTTGATACAAAGGGCAATTGGGCAGAAAGGAAGAGGTACGTTTTAGGCAAGGTGTATGACAATTTGAGCGAACTTATTGCCGAATCCAAAAATAGAGATATTTGTACTTCGTTGGCAGTATTTAAACCGTCAAAAATATCGAACTTCATCATAGAGCAAGTTGAGCGGGAATGGGACAAAGCAAAATTGGCAAAACTTGAAGCCGAGCGTTTACAAGGGAATTTGTTTCAACAGCCCGAAAACCCATTTGATGTAGTACAAAAATTGCCCTACAAATTTTGTTATCTCTTTGAAGACAACCAGGGAAAGCAGAGTAAAATGATGATAGAAGATTGGGAGATCGGTCAATTGTATTGGAATTGTCTTGCTCGACACCATGGAAACGAAGGTAAAGCGGTTAATGATGTAAAGAAAAGATACTTTGATGATTTTGCGCATACCAAAGAGTTGTGTGCAAACCGAAGGAAAGCGCGAAATCTATTGAAAGAAACTATTATGGCAAACCGAAAAATATTCTTCGAGTTATGAAACAACATCTTTTTTTCCTTTTCATGCTCAGTCCGCTGTTATTGTCTGCACAGCCGATAGATTACAATAATTTGGATAATTGGGAATCAATCTGTTTTTGCTCGTATAGTTCGTTCCATCCTTCGACCATTGTAAAAGCAGATAATAATTGGCAGCTTTTGTACGCCCTGAGAAACGGTCTTTCTTTGGCACAACTTGATTCGTTGAATATTCCTTACAACCAGAGTCAATTACTGCTTTTACGCTCGCAAAGATTATTGAGGAGGAGTCAGAATATTTATAAGGCTGTCATTCCCATTTTTGACCACGAACGAACCCTTAGCTTGAGAGCACATTCTCTATCAGTCGCAAATTCTATATACCCTGAAATTGAAAAAGAATGTAGTGAATTGCTCGAGCATCTATCCTTGCAAAATAGGTCAAGCAATGCGTTCTCGATACTTTTTTCGTATGTACTTGACGGTTTGTCATGGGAACGATTCGAAAGAGATGAACTTGTTATCGAAAGAGATGGAAGTGAAATTTGGAGTGGGTACTATTGGTTTCTAACACCAAAGCGAACATTTCAGTGTGGTACAAACTCACTCATAAGTGGCGGCATTGAGTTTAGCAGTAATTGGTCAGATTTGGAAAGCGTTACAGACAATCTGTTTGACAACGACATTAAGGCACTAATACAATCTCTTAGGAGTAATGCCCGTCCTTTAGACAAGAAATTATTTGATGAATTTTCAGCGTACGGCTTTTTTAACCCAGATTCAACATTGACAATTCCTGTAATCAACGAAAAAGAGACTAATACATTATGCCTGCTTTCAAACGAAATTATGGACAAACTGCTGCCAGCTTTTCTTGAGAAAGCAGATATTGAAACACTGAAAACGTTGTATCAGATTAGTGATACCAGCGAAGCGATTGTTATTTTTTACCATGAAGTTATGTGGGACATCATGGATTTGCTGCTACAGAAAGAAATCGTTCAGTTGCCGACAGCATTTCAATTTCCTGAAAAGGCTCAACCAACCGATGCCGCTGATTTGTGTTTTATAGTAATTCGTGAAAACTAAAACTAATGAAAAAGGTCAGCACATAACATGCGGTTTGGCTCAAGTGGGGGTGTGACTTCTCCGACAGTTTGGTGGTGAGAGAAAAAGTTGTACCTTCGTGTTTGGTTTGGTGAGTCCCCCGCCTTCGCCAAGCCGCCGGACGTTATATCTATTCTTGGGGAGTTCACAACTCCACCATTACGTTTCCCATAATCCGTTTATGATTATCGGAACATTTCACCTCAAAAAAGAATCTCAACTCACTTTGTTTTAGATGACAGACCAGGTCCTTGAAAAACTCCAAATCCTTGCCGAAGCAGCAAAGTTTGACGTCTCGTGCGCGTCGAGCGGGCACAGCCGTAAGAACAATGGACGGGGGTTGGGAAGCGCTCAGGGATGGGGGATTTGCCACAGTTTTACGGAGGATGGGCGGTGCATATCGCTACTCAAGATTATGCTCACCAACCACTGCATATACGACTGCGCCTACTGCATCAACAGACGAAGCAACGATGTGCGCCGCACCACCTTCTCGGTAACGGAGTTGGTGGAGTTGACCATAGAGTTTTACCGGAGGAACTATATCGAAGGGCTATTTCTTAGCTCCGGCGTGGTGCGCAATGCAGACTACACCATGGAGCGGTTGGTGCGGGTGGCAAAAGATTTGCGCCAAATCCACCGATTTTATGGATACATTCACCTCAAAAGCATTCCGGGCGCCGGGCGTGAATTGGTACAGGAGGCGGGACGGTATGCCGACCGGTTGAGCGTCAATTTGGAGATCGCCTCTGAGCAAAACCTCAAGTTGCTGGCGCCCGAAAAGGATCACGAGAGCATCTATAAGCCCATGAGTTTTATCCGGCAGGGTGTTCTCGAGAGCGCCGAAGAGCGCAAGAAGTATCGCTACGCCCCCCGTTTTGCACCCGCAGGTCAAAGTACGCAACTCATCATTGGCGCCACGCCCGACACCGACAACCAAATCCTGCACCTGTCGTCTGCACTCTATGCCCAACCCACCATGAAGCGTGTCTATTATTCGGGATTTATCCCCGTAAACGCCTACGATACGCGCCTCCCCGCGCTCTCCGCCCCGCCTTTGGTACGCGAACATCGTCTCTATCAGGCAGACTGGCTGTTGCGCTTCTACTCCTTTAAGGTGGACGAGATTGTGAACGATGCCAATCCCCACTTAGACTTGGAGTTAGACCCCAAGATGATGTATGCCCTACGCCACCCCGAACTCTTTCCGGTGGACATCAACCGTGCTGATTATGAATTGATTTTGCGTGTTCCGGGTATTGGGGTCAAATCGGCGCAGTTGATTGTCAGTTCGCGGCGATATGGACGGCTTACTCGTGAGCATCTTCGTAAGATAGGCGTGGTGCTTAAACGCGCCCAATACTTTATCACCCACCATGAGTTGCCCGCAGCGTCTATTCAAGAGTTTAAACCTGAGAATCTTAGGCAACTCCTTATTGGACCGCCCGCCGCCGTCAAGAAAAAAAGTGCAAACATGGAGGGACAATTGCATTTGTTTTAAAAAAATGCTACCTTTGCGGTTCTAATTTTAATTTTAAAGATATGGAAGGGATTATCGACTTCTTCTTCGGCGCTTTTGGCAACTACGCCCCGTTAGTTATTTTGGGTGTTATTGGACTCATTTTTGCCCTTATTTTTCTATTGCCCAAATTTTTATAATTTGGTTAGGGTTTACTTTTTCACCGCATGCCGGTACCCCTGCACTTTGTTCCACGCTCCGCGTGTGAAATCGGGAATCGCTACCGGTATGCTGTTGTTTTCTACCGATATACGGCTGAGTTCTATGATGGATGACCACTCTGCCGCATCATAAACATCTTGGTCCAATGGAAGTCCGTTGCGCAGGCAATAGATGAGGCGATAGTCCATCATGAAGTCCATACCGCCGTGTCCCCCCACTTCCCGCGCTTTCTCTCCAATCTCTTTGGCTAAGGGGTGTTCATACACTTTTAACAGGGAGTCGAGTTTTGCCTGTGACAGATATGTGTGCCCCTCTGCATCGAGCGAAATGCCCGGACGGGGGTATTTTTGGGCAAACCCTTTGGTGCCGCTCACTTTATGCAGACGGTCGTAGGGACGAGGTGAGGTAACGTCGTGCTGAATCAGCATCACTTTCCCCTTTTCGGTACGGATTAGGGTGGTGTTCATATCCCCGCGAACATATTCGGCTTTTGCCTGCGGAGAATCGGCTCCATACCGCTTAATGGCTTCTGCGGTAAGTCCAAACTGATGGGTACTCATCGATACCAAAAAGTTCATCTTGTCTCCGCGGTGAATATCCATGATTTGTGCAATTGGTCCCAAGCCATGCGTGGGATAGAGGTTGCCGTTTTCGGCAATATTGTGTTGAAGCCTCCACGAGTTCCAATAGCCGCCGGCGGAGTCGTCAAAGAGCAAGAAGCGCAGGTCGTGGATATAGGCGCCCTCACAGTTGGTAATCTCTCCAAAGAGACCCTGTTGCGCCATATTGAGGGTGGCCATCTCAAAAAAATCGTAGCAGCAATTTTCGAGCATCATGCAGTGGCGCCGCGTCTTTTCGGCGGTATTGACCAACTGCCAGCACTGCTCTACAGTGAGGGCTGCCGGAACTTCCAATGCCACGTGTTTCCCCTGCTCCATGGCATACACGGCAATGGGCGTGTGCAAATCCCACTGCGTACACACATAGACCAAGTCAATATCGGGACGCTCGCAAATCCTTTTCCAGTCCTCTTTGCCGCTATACTCCGCAGCAGCGGGAAAACCTTTGGCTGCCAGCGCCTCTTGCGACTTGGTTATCAATTCGGGGCGAACATCGCACAGAGCGGTGATTTGTACCCCTTCCAAAAAGGTCAGCCGCCGTACTGCCTCTTCGCCACGCATCCCCAATCCAATAATGGCAATCCGAACCGTTTCCAACGGCTCGCAGGCAAGTGCAATCACGTCTGTTTGACCGGCAGGACGGGGTGGTTGAAGGGCGGGAATCATTGCAGGACGCACGGTACAGCCCGTCTCGAACAGTGCGTAACATAAAAAAACAGCGAGGAGTCGTTTCATTTATTTAGAATTGATGGTCAATTTGTGGCAAATGTACTATTTTTTAACAGACAAATCTCTGTGCATTGGAAAAAGCGCTACCTTTGACTTTGAGAAAGTCCGTTAGACCCAATAAATGCAATGAAAACATCCAAGCAACTCCTTCTCCTCTGCCTGTTATTGGTGCCGCTTCTGTCTAAGGGACAGTTTTATACCGCCGGCACCGACCCGGCACGGGCGCAATGGCGTCAAATAGAGGCGGGTAGATACACTATCATCTTCCCCGGCGAGATGGACTCTTTGGCGCGCAGATATGCCTGGCTCTTTGAAAAAGCAACTCCTTATGTGATGACACCCCTACATGCCAAAACGCCTTCAATACCTGTTGTACTGCACCCCTACAATATGAATAGCAACGGAATGGTGGTATGGGCGCCCAAGCGGATGGAGTTATACACTACCCCTCCTTTCTCCTCCTACGCCCAGAACTGGGAGAGGCAGTTGGTGTTGCACGAAACACGACACGTGGGACAAATGAGTAAATTGAGCCAAAACTTTTTTCGTGTAGCCGAATATTTTGTTGGACAGCAGTCCCAAGGCGTTGCCGCAGGGGGATACGTTACCAAATGGATGCTCGAAGGAGATGCTGTGCTCTCCGAAACAGAGCACTCCTTTTCGGGGCGCGGTAGGGAGGCGGCTTTTCTCATGCCCTACAGAGCCTACCTGTCGGACAGCATCTCGTTCAGTTGGGACATTTGGCGGTTTGGCTCCTACAAATACTTTACGCCCAATCAATACGCATTTGGTTACTACCTCCTCTCCGCCATGCGCTACCAAAACCGAACCGATTTCCTCTCCGATATTTTCGACATCGTGACCAAGCGCCCCCACTTGCCCTTTATCAATCCTATTGCTTTTCGCAAAACCGTGGGTCAAACACGCGCTCAAAGCTGGGAATCTGCCACTGAGTTGATGCGCTCCATTTGGGAAGAGCAACGCCTTCAAAATGGCGCCACCACACCCTTTCAAACGATCATAGACGCTGTCTCCCCCCAAAAAGACCACGCTAAAGGCAAAGGAGCGTCTAAAAAACCGACTGCTGAGTATGCCAATTACATCTCGGTTATTCCCCACTCTGCCGACTCGATTTATGCCCTCTACTACGATTTGGACCGCGCTCCCTCGTTGGTTCAAATTCATCCGGAAGGTCAAAGGGAGCGCCTCAGGTACGTGGGCAATGTGAGCAGCGACCTGATTACCGGCGGCAACAAACTCTTTTGGACAGAACTTGTCCCCCACGTCCGGTGGGAGCAGGAGTCATACTCCGTACTCAGGTCATACGACATTAAAAACAACATATTGACTTCCTTATCCAAGAAGAGTCGTTACCTCTTTCCCTCCTCCTCGCCTTCGGGGTTGAGCATTGCGGCGGTACACACCTCCCTCTCCGGAGAGTCGGCGCTACACATACTTTCGGCAACAGATGGCGCCCTGATAGCCTCCTACCCCGCCCCCGACAAGGGACATCTGCAATCGTCTGCATGGGCTTCCGATTCTCTCCTCTACGCCGTGGTTCTTACCGATTCAGGGCTGGGCATATACGCCTTGAATACGGAAAGCGCCACATGGGACCCCATCGTTCTCCCTCAATACCAAAATCTCTCTCGCCTCCAATATCGAGAGGGGTTGCTCTGGTTTGGCAGCGACCTCAACGGCACCGACAACATCTATGCGTTAGACCCGCACACCTCCCCCGCCCAACTCTTTGTGATGACCAACGCCAATTATGGCGCTT
>Ga0082212_10007760_pt1 | contig 14109 bp, 8 predicted proteins | sample TergutNt197P3_FD_71548 | JGI IMG/M metagenome (GOLD analysis project Ga0082212, IMG submission 71548) | Neocapritermes taracua P3 segment gut microbial communities from Petit-Saut dam, French Guiana - Nt197 P3 | ecosystem: Host-associated > Arthropoda: Insects > Digestive system > Gut ... | reverse complement strand
TAGTATCGATAATATATCCGAGATAGGGATATCTGCCGGTTTCGGTATCTCGGTCAAGAAACTCATGTGCCGCAGCGATACCGGTTATCTTGAGATCCTTCTCTCTATCCCAATAGACGCTGCCGTCATCCATCCCGATGAATTGTGCTCGGTCAATACTTAGCTTTTCACTCAGTGTATCAATCGTGAGCTCAGGTACAACAAACCGCGCTTCATGGGAGGCTTCTGCCAGAAGAGAGTAGGTTTGATTATCTATGTGATCTCCATGGTTGTGACTACCGAATATATAGTCTGCAACCATCAGATCGGTCGCTTGAATCAGCGGTGGTATGAGGCGTGACCCTGCCGGATTCAGATATGGGTCAAATGCAAGAATTAAGTCTTTTGACTTGAATATATATCCCAACTGACCCAACCACCAAAAGGCACAGCTGTTGTCATGCGACCGATATGCGTTAATCTCTTCAATCAATACTTTTCCTGTTTTCATATCTTTTCCCATCTCAAACGTATTTTTCTCATTATACCAGTATTTGATTCATCTGTGTAACCAAACAAAAATTGAGTTAACTGAATCTCTTGCATTGTTATACAATATTCCATATCATTGCATAAGAAAAGAGTCGGCAAGGCGTCTTTTACCTGGCAGACAGATGGAGTGAGCTTCATGAGATATACGGTATGCTTGTTTGATCTTGACGGAACGTTGACCGACCCAATGGTCGGAATAACTAAATCCTTTCAATATGCACTGTCATATTTCGATATAGATGAAGCTCTTGATAAGCTGACAAAAGTCATCGGTCCACCGCTTAGAGAATCGTTCATACAATATTACGGGTTTTCTGAACGTGATACCGCTATAGCTGTGGCAAAATACCGAGAGCACTTCGCGGATAAAGGGATATTCGAGAATATCGTCTATCCTGATATTCCGTCACTACTAGAGCAGCTGACCGATTGCAATTGTTTTCTGGGTGTTGCTACTAATAAGCCGACGGTATATGCCTCGAAGATACTTGAACACTTTGATCTCATGCAATACTTCGGTATAGTTTCCGGAGACGAAATCGACGGGAGCAATACACAAAACGGCAAACGGGATATTATTTTGAACGCACTGTCGGTACTAGATCCCTCTCGTACCGCGTCAGCTGTCATGATAGGAGATCGCAAACACGATATCATCGGGGCAAATCAAGTCTTCATAGACAGTATCGGAATCACCTGGGGATACGGCAGCTGTGAAGAGCTTAAGCAGGCTGGAGCGACAACAATCCTGACCGATTGCGATGAGTTATATCGATATATCTGCTCATAGACTAACTCTACAACGTTAAATATTTTTGTTGACATTTGACACAAAATATGCTACTTTTGACAAAGAACGATATAGCCACAAATACGTCGAGGTAACAAAATGACTTTCCAATTAGATAAAACGCCATTAGAAGGCGAACTAAATGAGTTTGGATCTACACGGCTGCTTAAAGTAGATGAAACAAAATGGGAGGTCTTTTGGAACGAGATTGTAAACGAGTACCACTATCTGAGATATGAAGGGCAAATAGGAGCACGGATAAAGTATCTAATAGTTCTTGGAGAACAAATAGTAGGAGCAATCAGTTTTTGTTCAGGAGTATACAAACTTGGACCAAGAGATGATTACATAGGTTGGGATGATAGTACGAGGATATCAAAACTATCACATATTCTAACGAATAATCGATTTCTGATACTACCGTGGATACACATACGAAACCTAGCATCTCATGTACTGTCAAAAGCATTAATACAGGTACGAGAAGATTGGCAAAAGCAGTATGAAGTAACTCCGTATATAGTGGAAACATTTGTAGACAGAGAGAAATATCTGGGGACTTGTTACATAGCAGCGAATTGGACATATCTTGGAGTTACTAAAGGATATGGAAGGCAGGGCAATTCGTTTGTATATCATGGTAACAAGAAGGATATATATGTCTACATAATGAGTAATGCATTTGCTAGGGAGTTTCGACCCGACTTAAGAAGATTAAGTAATGGTCGGGAGGAGCTTGAAGATATGATAAACGGGATACCACTATGGACACCAACGATACTAAAAGAAATGGGAATTGTAGGTGACTTTACAGAGCAGATACGTCAGCTATTTGCAGATCACTTGTCAAGATACATAGGTTATGTCGGTAGTAAAGAAAACAGATCGCACTATATAGCAATGGAGAAAGGATTCCTGAGTAATCTTGAAAGAAAATCTACAGAACCAATAGCTATTGCTTTCGAAGGGACAGAGCAAGCTCGCAATTTAATGAATTTCATGTCTGTAAACAAATGGGATGATATCGGTATGCACGATGAATACCGCAAAGAGGTATCAGAACTACTTACACATAAGAATGGAATGATCACGATAGATGGTTCAGACTTTCTGAAGAAAGGTAACGAATCAGTAGGAGTATATCGACAATACTGTGGTCGTTTGGATAAGGTCGACAATTGCCAAGCAGGAGTCTTCTGCGGATATGTGGGACCCAATGGTTATGCTCTCATAGACTATGAGCTATATATACCTGAAGAATGGTTTGGAGAAGAATATGCATCTAGACTCAAAAAGTGTAAAGTGCCTTCATGGATAGGATTTAAGAAAAAAGGACAAATAGCATCAGCACAGATAAGAAAAGCATATGATTCAGGATTATTCGCTGCAAAATATGTAGGCGCAGATAGCTTTTTTGGTAATGATAGTGGTTTTCTCAACTCTTTACCGAAAGGACTAGTCTACTTTGTGGATATTAAGAGTAATTGTTTAGTTTTTACACAACCTCCCGAGTTATCTATCCCATCATACTCAGGAAAAGGTAGAAAACCAATAAAGGAAATCCCTGATATTTCTCCTCGTACTGTGAAAGAGATAGCCCAAGATGAATCTTTACCCTGGAATGATGTCGTATTAGATATTGGAGCAAAAGGTCCAATCATAACTCGTGACAAGTACTTAAGAGTTGTTGAATCTCATGAAGGTTTACCAGGTGAGTCTGTTTGGTTATATATACGTGAATTAGCTGATGGGACGATGAAGTATGCTTTATGTAACGAATCTCAAGATGCATCCGCAGAGGATTTACGTAGACCAGCTCTTATGAGATGGTCAATTGAACAATGCTTCCATGAATGTAAAAAGTATCTCGGTATGGATCATTATGAATCAAGATCTTGGAATGCATGGAACAGACATATGCTTCTTTGTATTCTCGCTCACCTTTTTGTTATTAAGCTCAGAATGGAGTTTGAGTGCAATCAGCAATCTCCTTTAGTAACACCTCTCAATGAGGAGCCTGTTATACTCGAAGACTTCCTTGATGCAAAAATGAGTATGATTTCTAATGAGAGTATTAAGCATCCAAGTATTACAGATGTTATTCTGAGCTACAACAAGTCTTAACTATCATTCTTGTTCTTATGCGTATTCAAGAGAGTATTCCAAAACCAGGTAGCATTCTTAAAAAACTCAACTATTACTTACATTCTTCAGCTAAAGCTTTTGATTCTCATTCTAAGAGCACATTGGAGAAAGCTTTTAATGATTTGTATGGATATATCCCAGACTTTGGGTAAGAATTTTAGAATGAAAAATTCTAAGTTGTAGAGTTAAAGAAAAACATATATACGAAGGAAGAGAAGGGATATGACTTTACTAACAGCTACCGCCCTCGGTCGAAATGACGAACAACCTAACATCGAAGTGGCAGTGAGATTGTGTGAAGAAATGAACCATGATTGTATCAAAGAGATTGTTGATGGCTTATCTTCTCTTCAATCGGATATTGCATCGGATTGCATTAAGATACTATATGAGGTCGGTGCCAGAAAACCCGAACTGCTAGTCCTTTATGTCGATAGTTTCATCGAAGCTCTATCCTCAAAGAATAATCGGATGGTTTGGGGCGCGATGAAAGCGTTAGCAACCATAACCGACCTTGACCCAGAAGGAATCTTTAGTCGCTTTGATGAGATATATGACGCATTCCTAACGGGGAGTGTCATTACCGTAGATAATGCTGTTACCGTATTTGCTAAGCTGTGTAGTATGGATGAGAAATACAAAAAAAGAGTTGAACCTCTGTTACTGAAACATCTGAGCGAAAGCCGAATAAAGAATATGCCGCAACACATTGAACGTATGGTAGTCTGCCTTAATAAGGTAAACATAAAGAGAGTTGAGGAGATATTTGAGAGTAGAAAAGATGAACTCAGTGCGTCACAAATAAAGCGAATACAAAAGACTCTTAGTTCCATTGTCGAACAGTAAAATATGAAGGACCTCAGATACCATGTGTATTTGAGGTCCAGTGCTATATATAGTTATAGTTACGATTACAGACTCGCCTTATTCATATTGAAGTATCTTCGTGCTGAAGCTTTCTCGCTGACCGGTAGCTGATGACTTCTTTCCACTAAATAGTCAAGATATGTATCGGTACGCAGTTCGGCAATTATCGATTCTCGGTAATCCTTCCACGAGTCTTCATTGAAGTCTAACATTGAACGCCTACAATACAGATAGACGGTTTCATCGTCTTCATAGACAACGAATTTATCATACTTCGCTTTGAACAGTTGTGTAATGAACTCTTCATCATATAATGTAGAATTGGTTTTAATTATCGTGTGTTCGGTAAAGTTCTTGCTCTTAGCTTCCGCAGCCTCGTCCTCTGTCAAACTATTACTCTCACAGTAGTATTCAAATGCTGCCTGCAGTCCAATGTTTTCGGGGTAGTAGAATAGTACTCCTTCTTCAGCAACTGTTTCTTCTGCTATTTTCTTCATTGCATTGATATCATCACGTGCTTTTTGGATTTTTGTTTCGGTCAACAACTCACCATCCTCATCCACCTTATTAATCCTTATATAATCGAGATATGTGTAGTTTTCGGTGAACTCATCCTTTATCTCCTGCTCGGGAACCTCTTCTTCACCGTCTTCAGCAATATATAGGGCGGAGAACAGGTAGTTTGATTTCAGGTAGTTGGCATATGCTTTTCTGAAGGTCTCGTACCCTACTCCATTCTTAGTATAGAAATAGCTCATATTCGACCATTCGCTGCGAAGGGTAGCATCATAATATGCCATCTCGAATTCCACTCCCGATTCATCCAGCTCTAGGCGTTCGAATGACTTCTCGATGAAGACAAACTCCTGTGCCAGCTCCACGGTTTTATTCATTATCCAGTCTCTGGCAGAAATACCGTCGATGGTTTGCTCGTACAGTTCCTTTCCTACAAACTCATCGTCGAATTTTTGTGAAGCCATTGATATAGATTGAAGTTGAAAATACAGATACAACCCGGGATAGATAGGATACCCATCAACGACCAGTACATCTGCATCCCGATAGCATCCGGCAAACAGTGTTACTAGTAGTAACACAACTAAAATTGAAGATAATATTTTTCTCATCTGGCAGTCTCGCAGCATAATTCCTCGTACGAATCAGCTGTACTCCTTTCAGGAAATTTCGATGGTAATCTCCTACTACATGTATCTTTTTTGCTCGATTTTGTAGTCTGAATTATACACCATCCATATACATATATCAAGAATATCCGGATGCGGTTTCACTCGCTACTGGGTCGCTTATGTCCTTCCCCATCATTACTCGTATTGATTCGGTGGCAGCATCAATTGGGAGTTCTCCGGGATGGATATCCACCGATAGGTTACTCTTTCCCTTTGCTGCAACCATGACCTTACGACTCTTACTCCCTATGAGCCGGGTCACTCGCTCTGGGTCTATACTATCTGTATAGAAATATATCCGATTGTCTCTCTGTGTAATTTCATAGATACCCAGTTTACCGGCAGATACCCGCACCAATGATACATTAATTAACCCTCCCACACAGGTGGGAACCTCACCAAATCTGTCCTCTAGCTCTTCCATTATGTCTGAGGCATCCTCTTTTTCCCTGAGGTAAGCTATCCTGCGATATATCTCGATTCGACTCTCAATATCTGAGATATATGAGTCGGGTATATATGCATCTACAATTAAATCTATCTGGCATTCAATGTTCTTCTCCCGTTTGATGCCTTTTTCATCATCGATGGCTTCATTCAGTATATCGAGATATGTATCATACCCCACCTCCTGCATATGCCCGCTCTGACGTGCTGAAAGAATACCACCCGCTCCGCGTATCTGAAGATCTCTCATAGCAATCTTGAATCCGCTGCCGAAGCTGGTGAAATCACGTATAGCAGACAATCGTTTGGATGCGGTTTCGGTTATTATACTATCTTTTCTGAATGTGAAGTATGCGTATGCACGGCGATTGCTTCTTCCGACCCTACCTCGTATCTGATAGAGTTGTGCCAACCCCAGTCGGTCAGCATCCTCAACGATTAAGGTATTACAGTTGGATACATCCACACCCGTCTCAATAATAGAGGTACAGCAAAGCACATCAACCTCTCCGATGAACATTCTTCTCCAGATAGTTGAGAGTTCTCCCTCATCCATCTGCCCATGAGCTATCTCGATACGTACGTCAGGACAGAGTTCTCTAAGTGACGACGCTGTTCTTTCGATAGTCAATATACGATTGTGCAGATAGAAGACCTGTCCACCTCTTGCCACCTCTCGTTCAATTGCATCCCGTATTACCTCGCGGTCATACTCCAGTACAAAGGTTTGAACCGGATGACGATCCTGTGGTGGGTATTCGATGACCGACATATCCCTCAATCCCGACATAGCCATGTTCAAGGTACGGGGTATCGGGGTAGCAGATAGCGTCAACACATCTATGTTCGGAAACTTTTGTTTCAACTTCTCCTTGTGCCCTACACCGAAACGTTGTTCTTCATCCACAACCAAAAGCCCCAGATTTCGAAACTCGATATCCTTTTGAATGAGTCGATGGGTACCGATGGCGATATCTACAGTTCCGTTGCGAATACCTTCTCTTGCTTCGCGTATTTCCTTTGGAGTAGAGAATCTCGATAGCATTACGACCTTAATGGGATAGTTCTCCATGCGTTCTAGAAACGTTCCGAAGTGCTGCCAAGCTAGAATGGTCGTTGGCACCAGTACCGCACATTGATATCCGTCATACACGCACTTGAATGCAGCTCTCAATGCAACCTCGGTCTTACCGACGCCGACATCACCGCACAGCAATCGATCCATCGGCTTTTCCTTCTGCATGTCCTCTTTGATCTCATAAGCAGATCTCAACTGATCGGTCGTCTCTTCGTAGATAAACCGATCCTCAAACTCCTGCTGCCATTCACTGTCAGCTGAGAATGCGATTCCCTTTGCCTGTTCTCTCTGCGCATAGAGTTCAATTAATTCTTTTGCCATCTCTCGAGCAGAGCGGTAGATTTTTTTACGCAGCTTCTGCCACTCTCCGGAATGCAGTTTGGCAATGACCACCTTGGCATCATCCTTAGGGGAAACATATCGCGTTATCATGTCCAGTTGAGTGACCGGCAGATAGAGTACATCGGTCCCCTGGTACTGGATTTTAATGTAATCTCGGATCAGTCCGTGATGATCTATTCTATGTATACCGGCAAACACCCCGATTCCGTGATACTTGTGTACTATCAGATCACCTTCTATAAGATCCTCGAGATCACTGAAGGAATCTCGCTTTTTTCGTCTGTTGGTTTCGGTCGGTACATATGTGGCTCTTGCACCGGTGAATACGACCAGCTTCAGACTGGGTATTTCAAATCCCGAATAGAGGGTGCCTACCGATACAGTAACACTGCCGTGCATTAGTTCGGCGTCACTACCCTGGTTGACACTAAACCCGGCATCTCTTAAGTCTTTTACTATATTCGTCGCTGCCCTGTCGGTGGGAACATATATACCCACTGCAAACCCTGAAGAGAGATATCCGGTTATCTCCGCTAGCAGCGGTGCAAACTCACCGGTAAACCTCGGCAGTGTCGAGGCGTTGATGTTTATCATCTCACTCAACCCGGTTGCTACACCCGTTCTAGCAAAGACATCGGTAAATATGGCAGCTTTATCTTTAGTGTCAAACTCAAAAGGTCTGAAGAAGTCATTTTGACCTCCTCTGAGCACTCCACTTGCTACATACTGTTCGATATCGCTCCAGTGATGCTCAATTAGGGTCCGTGTTCGGGTTCTGAGCGCTGCCGGATCGCAGTATATGGTAATCGGATTGTCGAGATAATCAGCAATGGTTGCCTTGGTGGAATAACAGTAGGGTAGGTATCGGTCGGAGGTAGGAAGTGTGATATCACTCTCTGTGTATTCAATGTCTCTAGTCAACACTGAGGCATAGGTGTCATCGATATGACCACCTATCCTATCTTCCACTTCACTGTCGTTGCTCGCATTATCTGCTTGATTCAGTTGGTCAATTTGCTCCAGCTGCGTTCTCAGTATCTTCAGTATTGTTTGTTTATCACCCAGAATAACCTCACGTGCTGGGGTAATATCCATCGATTTTATTGCAACGGTACTGCGCTGGGTAGTGACATCGAAGTATGATATCGATTCTATTTCGTTTCCGAAGAAATCAACCCTGACGGGGTTTTCATAATTAGCAGGGAAGATATCCACAATACCGCCTCTCAAGGCGAATTGACCTCTCCCGTCCACCTTGTCACTGCGGGTATACCCGGAGTTTAGCAGCATACGTGGCAGCTCGCGTATATCGAGTCTGTCTCCCGTCTCGATATGAAAGGAGAGCGTCTTATAATCGGCAGCAGGGATGGTGTGTTGACAGTAGGCTTCAAGAGAGGCAGTGACAATATTAAGTGATCCGCTAAGGATATTACCAAGTACCGCAAGCCTTGCGTGTTCAAGATCGTAGGAGGTACCTTCTACCGTGTGAAACACAAAGTCTCTTGAGGGGAAACATGCTACCTTCATATCCGAAATAACCGATATGTCGGATGCCAATCGGGTAGCTTCCGAGTCGGTATCGGTGATGATTATTATCGGTCGTTTGAGATAGTCGGATAATGCCGCAGCATAGACCGCACGATGAATCGGATGGGCGCCAAAAAGCGCTGACGCTTTGTTTTGATTCGCCGCCAGAGCTATCTGTAGGAAGGATTCACTGTTTTGTATAATCGGTAGGATCTTTATCATCTATTCCACGGGTTAATTAAAGCGACTCTGCGCACCCTGTAAATCTCCTTGTATAATGAGTCTGACTGCGTCAGTCAGATCGTCGAATCTGCCTTGAATTAAGCTGCGTTCTCCGACCGTTGGCATAGACAGGACATAGTCGGGTAGCGGACCGGACGTCGGTTGTCCTATCCCGAATCGAATTCGCATATATTGGTTTGTCTCTAGCATATCTTCGATGTTCAGCAGTCCTTTCTGACCGCCGGAAGAACCCTGTGCCCGAATGCGAATAACTCCGGGGGTTAGGTTTACATCATCACAGATAACTAAGATTCGCTCAATGGGTAATGAGTAGTATCTGAGAGCAGCAGCTACCGCCTGTCCCGATAGATTCATGTATGTCATAGGTTTCATCAGGATTATTTTTGCAACACCAATAAACCCTTCTCCTATTAGCGAAGAAAAGCGAGAACGTGATACCTTGATACCGTACTCTTTTGCCAGGTGGTCAACCGCATCGAAACCTACATTATGTCGGGTATATTTATACTTCTTTCCGGGATTACCTAGACCGACTATGAGGAATCTGTTCTGTGGCCTATTGTTCCAAAACCGCATATATCCCTTTCATGCATATTGGTATATCACACACTGAAATCCCGCCGGTTTGGATGGCGGGAACAGTATATTGATTGTCGTGTTGAGAAGATTTGTAACCGGCATTATTCGGAGATAGTCAGACGAGACATCAGCCGGTTATCTACCACACCTAAATGTGTCTTTCCTACATTAACCTCAAGTTCGGTTCCGTCAGCTTTAGTAAAGACAAAATTCGACGGATAATCATCCTTGCGCCAGGTTATCTTCTCATAGCGTCCACCACTGAAATAGTATCCTTCTCCACCTTTATCATATTTAACTTCAACTAATCCCTTATCCTGACCGGGATAGAGAGAAATATCTGCAAATAATAGGAAGAGGTTTTCAAACTCCAGCTGCTGACTATTACCGGCATCCATATGAGCGAGTCCGCGTTGCCATTTTTGATACTTGCCTGTTTCGGAGTTGTAGCGGAAATCTCCGTCATAACCGCTGGAGAAACTATACTTGATGGTGGTCGCCTTGCCGGTTGAGGGTTCTATCTTCGTATCATCTACACCGATGAAATTAAAAGCAGCAATATTTGAGTATGAATCGGTTGGGATCTTTGCCGAGGCAATCCCCTTTTCAATGGCACTACCGCCAGTGAACTTGGTGTGTTCCGATGCGTAGTTGACACGTGTTCTGTCGGTCCATATGGCAGACGCGTAGTTCCCGCCGTCCAGCGTCATAAAGTTATACTGTGCAATCACCTTGTCGGCAAATACCGATGTACCGATATGGACGATAATGGGGTCGAGCGGGAACATCGCAGCGACAAACTGATCGCGTAGTGAACGAACCGACCCTATCTTCTCTATCTCACGCGTATCGGAATACAGACACATCATTCTGGTGATACCACCCTCTGTCTCAATTTCGATGATATAGTCGGCATAGGATATACCGTATTGAGGCCAGGATTGACCAATGTTGTTTACCGAAACCGCAATAGGTCTTTTACCGACCCGGTCCATGGCCATGGTATTCTCACCGGTCAGGGGGTTAAAAGCGATTTTCTCACTGGTGACAACCTCGGCTCCCATCTCTCCGTCACCCTCTAGACTCTGATAATAGTCGGAGAGATCTATTCCGGTATTTACCCCGGTCTGGGTTGTCTCAAACACATCTTTTTTTGGGCGTTCTAAACAACCCGCAAAGGATATGAGGATTAGAAATATCATAAACAATGAAATTATTCTTTTCATAAACTCTATATAATCTCCTTGAGAATCTAAAAGTGTTTTCTGTTTCTCACATTATATCATGTATTGCTACTTATGGCATTATTTCAAAGGAATCCTTATATGAATTTCTGATGATTCCCATATGGGTCTTACCGACATTGATATCAAGTTCATTGCCATCGGCTCCGATGAAGCTGAAGTTGCTCATGAAATCGCTTTTACTCCACTTAAAGGATTCGTAGTGACCCTGGGAGAAGTAGTAGCCGGTACCGCCTTTATCGTAATCCACCTTGACTAGTAGCTTATCCTGACCCGGAATCAGATCGATATCTGCAAACAACACGATGACGTTATCGAACTCCAGCTGCTTATCGTTACCGGCATCAATATGCGGTTTATCGTGCTGCCACTTCTGATATTTGCCCGTTGAGGCGTTATATCTGAAGTCTCCGTCGTAACTATAGCTGTTGCTGTTGAAGAAATAATAGTGCAGCGAATCTGCTTTGCCTTCCGATGGTACCCGCTTGGGTGCTTTTTCATCCAGGAAGTTGAACGCCATATCGGTCGATTTGGTATCGGGATTAATGCTGGCACTCGAGATACCCTTCTCGATGGCAGCTCCACCGGTGAACTTGGTATGCTCACTAGCATAGCCGGTAGTTACTCGAGCGGTATCGGTCCAGCAGGCTGGTGTAATTATCATGGCATCCAGCATCCGCATATTATATCTGAGCAGTACCGCATCGGCATAGACCGATGTTCCGAAATGCACGATTAGGGGATCGATTACAAAGAGTGCTTCAATAAACTGATCCCTCAGCGAACGCAGCGAACCTATCTTTTCTATCTCACGTGTGTCTGAGTAGAGGCACATCAACCGGGTGATGCCACCTTCGGTTTCTATCTCAAGGATATAGTCGGCAGCAGATATCCCATACTGCGGAAGCGCAGCAATAATATTGTTGACCGAAACCGCAATCGGACGTTTCCCGACACGGTCTTCAGGCATATTACTTTCGCCGGTAAGCGGATTGAGTGCTATCTTAGCACTCGAGACGGTAACGGCACCTTCAGAGCCGGTTCCCTGTATCATCCAAGGATCATTTTCGATGCTCGAGTCGGGATTCCAGGTCGCTCCCCGAGCGGCGTCATCCGTTGTTCTGGTACAACATACCATCGAACACAGAGTGAGAATTATAAGTAAAATACTGAAAAATCGTTTCATAATTTGATATCATCCTATCGGTGCTGCCTTATGGCAGTATTCGGCAGATGTCTCTTCTCCTATTACGGTTATGGAAAGAACTCTATCTATTGACCCTGTATCATTCTTGATGGTTCTACCCACCATAGGCTCTGGGTATATATCAGTATACCCACCTTTCACACAGTATATATAAGATTGGGTAAAAAAGAAATATCTACTGCGATAATTAACTAAATATTCATGATCATTTCACATGCCATTAATACCTGACTGTTCAGTTGAGGTCTGACGATTTGAGTGATGTTCATCGGTGTTTGTGACGATGAATAACATGATCTTTGGTAAAGGATATTACATATCTCTTTACTGCATAATGTCAGTCACTTTTTAGTAGATTTTTATCCTGATAGGTTTTGCAAAGATACAAAAAACTGATATAATGAGCACACAAAAGGTTGTTTACAACACCGTTTGAACATATCCTGACAGGATATATGGGAAAGGAATGAGCTGTAAGGGTTAACTACAGCCAACCGATATATGAGAATGGAAGAAAAGGCAAGAGGTCGAGGGTTTTTCGCGTTCATATGTATTATCCTCATACTACTCATTGCCGCCATCACAACCGCTTCACTGTTTATGTTGGTTCCTAAACGCAACTACCCGCTCAAAGCACCGGGTAACGGTATCGGAGTCGAGTCGTTATCCAACAATGAACAGGGTTGGATGGACGGAGGAATGAAACTGACCCTGCTTGCGGTTGCTGTGAGTCGAGGTTGGGAAGCAGACGAGAGCATATATACCGAAGCGGTAGCAACTCTGCACTTCTCTCTAGATGGCATCGACGCACCGATTACTCTACTAAGAGACAAAAAGACCGGGGAATTGGCGTTCAGAGATACAACTGACAGGGTGGTGACACACAACCAAAAGTTACTCATTTATCTACTGGATAAGCCGGAGCTGTATCCGCTCTTCTGTAGTATCTCACCTAACCCTATTACAGTTATGGGGCGTGAGGTGGATGCCTATACCTATGACTACAGAGGTATATCACTTTCAGGAGAGTCGCTCAGGTTCAGTTTGGATGAACAGGACTTCGAGCAACCAATCAGTGAGTTTGTACTGGAGGATCTCGAGCTGAGTATAGAGGATGTACCTCAGGCTGCAAGGCTCAAGATAACCACCGAAACGGATGAAGAACAGCAAACACTGTTTTCCGGTGTCTACTCGGATGTTTCTGATTTTGCCCCGATTTCACATATCCCCTACCTGTATACCTTCGAGACGGCAGATGCCAACGGGAATATTGCTAAATATCAGTTTATTGTAGAGTATCATATAAAGCCGACCTTTAGACTTTCACATGATAACCTGCTATCCGGTGGTTCGTTGGTCATATTCATAGACGGAGTTAAGGAAACCGATAAGATAGAATGCTTTCTCTCTTTTGACTACAAACCTTACTTTTCCAGAAATGGAACCCGAGCTATGGCTCTGATTCCGCTCAGTTTTGCACTGAAAACCGGCGAGTACAGTATCTATGTATCCTGTGGAGGATATGAAGAAACCTTCATCATAGGCGTATCTGAAGATGAATATGAGGTTCAGAACCTAGAGATAAGTGGAGACGGAGCGGCAGCCAATACAGCTGAAGCTAATCGAGAGTACGCTAACACAATGCATCCTTTATTCAACTCATATGATCCCGAAATCTATTGGGAAGGGGTATTCATTCAACCGGTTAGCGGTACCATAACCACCCCCTTCGGTGTCTATAGGTATACAAATGGTAGTGAATATGCCACACGACATGCCGGGATAGATATTGCTAATGCCGAAGGCACACCTATCTTAGCCGCTAACTCAGGAGTAGTGTTATTTAGCGGATTTCTCGAACTATCCGGCAACACCATTCTCATAGAACACGGAATGGGTCTACATACGCTATATATGCACAT
>Ga0082212_10007759_pt1 | contig 14111 bp, 13 predicted proteins | sample TergutNt197P3_FD_71548 | JGI IMG/M metagenome (GOLD analysis project Ga0082212, IMG submission 71548) | Neocapritermes taracua P3 segment gut microbial communities from Petit-Saut dam, French Guiana - Nt197 P3 | ecosystem: Host-associated > Arthropoda: Insects > Digestive system > Gut ... | reverse complement strand
ATTTTCGCCTGTAACGACCGATTTGCCGGTTTTCGATTCCAATTCCTTACGGGCGTTTTTGGCAATTTTTCCACCTTTTTTACTTGCTGTGGCATTTTCCGTAAAACCCTTTGCATGGTCGCTTTCGGCGATTTGCCGCGTAGAAAGTTCGGCTAAAGCAGTGAAAATCAATTCTGCTTCCGACATGTGGTCGCGCAGGTTTTGCGTTTTTAGATTTTTCAGTGTTTTATGCTGTCTAACGCTCATTCCCGTCCATTCCTGATGAATAATATTGGTTAGCGCAGCAAATTCGCTTTGTTCCCTTACGCCCGATTCTTTCCAGTAATCAGTCAGTTTATTGCGGGTTTCCTGACCGCTCATGCGTTGCTGCACCCATTTTTCGCTTCGTCCGAGTTTGAGCCAGTTGTCTCTTGCACGGTCAATACTTTGTTCAGGATCTATCGTTTCCTGAATACGCTCGTAGCCCACTTTTGCTAACCACTGCTTAAACGGTTCCGCCTTGGGCGACGGAATAGACTGGATAATACGCAAAAGACTCTGAACATTCGCACAATCGGTTAAACGCATTTTTCCATCCGGCGCTTTCATTTTCAACTGTCGACAAATTGTCGACAGTTCAATTCCGTCTTCGAGCGTAACACGTTGTTTCATCCTAAACCAGTAGTCGCGCGGGTTGGGACTGTCGGTTAAAACCTCAACAACATCAATTACAGAGAAGTACCATTCTTCCGTTTGTTCGTCAAAATGCGTTCTTATTTTTCGTTCTTCAAATAATTTTATTGCCGTATCCTCTTTCATAATCTGTAATTTTAAATTCTATCTTTTTCAATCGTTTGACACTAAAGCCGAGCGGTTTGGCTATCAGGAACAATATCAAGATAATATACGCAACGGCGTCCATGCGGATATTCCACCCGATACTGTGGTATTTCATAAAGAACACGCAAGCCGCGAGCAACGCCACACAAACCACAATTGTGATAATCTGAATATCGGTAATATACGCCCCGAAAAACTCGTTTCCCACTTTTATTTCGCCCGTGCGCACGCTTTTGGTATCATCGCCCCAAAGCATGGATATTACATTTTGCAGCACGGTATAAAGTCCCAACGAGGCATTCATCAGTATCATGGGCGAAGCATTGCATTTGCGCAAAGGTTTGTAAAGGGCTATTTCGGATAACATGCTTATGGCAGTGGCGGCAATAATGGCTAATGGAATGGATAGCCAAACAGGACATTGGAGTAGTTTAGAGAAAAGGTACGCAAAAGAAAGCAATCGCCAGATAGGTAACGTTAAAAAGCCCGTTGGACTCTTTATGAGACGTACTTTTTTAGTATGAAAAAATCACGTCAGTCACAGGAGCGCTGGCCAAATAGGCAACAAAGGAATGAAAAATATTTTACAATACAAAACTTTTTTTAAAAAAATCGGCACCGCAACGTAGCCTCCTTTGAAGCCATCGGGACGCAAACCGAAACAGCTAAACAGCTAAACAGATACGCGAACAGAAGGGTCATTATTTTCTTTCGGGAAAAGATTGCTATCCGTCACCTCGTGCTGATGGAGAAGCATTTCGTTGAATGTCTCCGGCTGATTGAACATCCAGAAATGGTCGCCTTTCGGGATAACCAACCGTTTGGCGCCTGCAATCAAGCGGCTTATCCCGTCGTTGTGGCGTTGGCTCACCAAGTCGTTTTCGCCGGTGACGACCAGTGTCGGGACGGCGATCCGCGCAATGTCTGCTTCGGTCAGGTTAGGCTGGAATACCATCAATCCCCATATCTCTTTCTTTTTGCGTATCTTCGGCGAAAAGGGTGCAGCAAGCGACAAGCAAGCGTAGGCAAGACAGATTTGCAGGCGGGCACTCAACCGCAAACCTTTGGGATTGAAGTTTGCGCCCAGCAACACCATCGACTGAATACGTTGAGGGGCAGTCAGCGCAAAATGCAAGGCGGTGATGGCGCCGTCGCTGAAGCCGACGAGATGCGCCTTTTCGACCTGAAGCGCATCAAGCACGGCAAGCAGGTCGGATGCAAAAGTATGAAAAGTGAAAGGCGCAACGCCCCGCGTTGATTGTCCGTGACCGCGTGTATCGACGGCTATTGTCCGGTAAAACTTTGACAAACAGGTCATCTGACGGTCGAACACATGCAAGTCCTCACCGTTTCCGTGCAGCAGCACGAAGACGGGCGCACCCTTCGGTCCGGCTATTTCGCTGTGAATAATCGCATCGTCAGCGGTTATCGCATCGTCAGCGGTAATAACATCGTCAGCGGTAATCGCATCGTCAGCGGTTATCGCATCGCCAGCGGTTATCACATCGTCAGCGGTAATCGCATCGTCAGCGGTTATCGCATCGCCAGCGGTTATCGCATCGTCAACGGTTATCGCATCGCCAGCGGTTATCGTATATGAGCATGCTGTTTCCTTTTCCATCGTTTTGTATCCAAGTCGCAGTCGTGAAACGGTTCGTGCCGCATCCGGCGCTTTTACTTCCCCAGACCGCGATTGCGAAGCAAAGCGTTGACATCGGGTTCTTTGCCTCTGAAGTTTTTGTACAGTACCATGGCCTCTTCAATGCCTCCGCGCGCAAAAATCTCGGTTCGCAACTTATGGGCCAAATCCGGGTCGAAGATATTTTTCTTTTCTAAAAAGGCCTCGAACGCATCGCTGTCTAACTGTTCTGCCCAGATATACATGTAATAACCGGCAGAATAGCCGCCCGCGAACGTATGCGAGAAATAGGTGCTGCGGTAACGCGGCGGGATTTGTGAAATCAAACCGTACTTGTCCAATACCGACTTTTCAAACTTCTCGATATCGAAATCGCTCGGTATCGCCTTGAGCAGATGGTATTCCATATCCAGCAGGGAGGCTGCCAGAAACTCGGTCGTGATAAATCCCTGTCCGTACATCTCGTTTTGCGCGATTTTCTTGACGAGCGAAACGGGGATGGTTGCACCCGTCTTGTAGTGTTTGGCATAGACTTTCAATACTTCGGGCTCGAATGCCCAATGCTCCATTATCTGCGAGGCAAATTCTACAAAATCCCTTTCCGTACTGCTTGTCCCGCGATATCGGGTAGCCCTGAACAGACCGTCGAGGCCATGACCGAACTCGTGAAAGAACGTGTTGGCTTCGTCGGGCGTCAGCAAAGCCGGCTTGTCGCCCGAAGGCCGCGTGAAATTGCAGGCAATCGTCACATGCGGGAACACCCGCTTGCCGTCATCAAAATATTGGGGACGGTATGAACCGCACCAGGCGCCGCCGTTCTTCATGCCCGGACGGGGGTGCATATCCAGATATACTAATCCCAATGTCGTGCCGTCGCTGTCTTTACAGTGCCATGCAGTCGCTTCGGGATGCGGCACCGGGATGTTCTTCACCTCTTCGAAGGTGATGCCCCACAAACGATTGCATACATAAAAGATACCTTCGCGCACGTTTTCCAACTGGAAATATTGCCGAATCACCTCCTGGTTGATGTTGTATTGCTGCTGTTTCGATTTGTTGAAGAAGTATCGCCAGTCGGCAGGCGTGCAGGGCATCGCCACGTGGGATCTTTTCATCATTCTTTCGATGTCGCTCAACTCATTTTTCGCCATATCCAACGAAGGCGGCCACAGCTTGTTCAGAAAGGTCATGACCGTTTCCGGGTTTTTCGACATGCGGTCTTCGATGGCCATTTGCGCAAAATTTTCGTACCCCATTATCTTGGCGCGCTCCAAGCGCAGCGTGACGATTTGTTTGATGATTTCTTTGTTGTCCTTCGCATCGTTGTGGTTGGCGCGGGTGAGATAGGCGTTTAACATTTCTGTGCGGAGTTCGCGGTTGTCGGCATTTTCCAGGAATGGCATGATACTCGGATTATCCAGACCGAAGTAATAGGCATTGGCGTCGTTCGCTTTTTGAGCGCGCGATCGCGCTTCGGCCAGCATGGCATCGGTCAAACCGGTAAGTTTGGTTTTGTCGCTTTCGGCCAACCAAAAACCGGCTGTCTCGGCTAAGAGATTTTGGCTGAACGATAACTGCAGCGCCGCCAGTTCGCTGTTGACCTTGCGAAGCTGTTCCTGTTTGTCGGATGGCAAGTCAGCCCCGCCACGAACAAACCGGCGGTACGTGTTTTCCAGTAACTTCGCCTGTTCGACGTCCAGATTCAGACGGTCTTTCTGGGCATATACCGCCTTCACGCGTTTAAACAAATCAGGGTTCAAGCTGATGTCGTCGCGGTGCCGGCTCATCACTGGCGAAATACGTCGGGCAACCTCTTGCAGTTCGGGGGTGTTGTTCACGCTTGAAAGCCCACTGAAGACCGGCATCACCTTGCGAAGCAAATCGCCCGACTTGTCCATCGCTACAATCGTGTTCTCAAACGTCGGCGCTTCGGTATTTCGGACGATATCCCATATCTGCGCCATCTCTTCGGCCATAGCAGCCTGATAGGCAGGCCAGAAATGGTCGATTCTTATCTCATCGAACGGCGGAACGCCAAAGGGCGTATTCCATTCTTTAAAAAACGGATTATCCTGCGAAAATCCCTGCGAAAATCCCTGCGAAAATCCCTGCAAGCTCAATGTGGCTGCGATAGTCATGGTTAAAAATGTTTTGTTCATACAATGATATGTTTATGGGTAAAGTTTCTAAGGTCATAACAAATGAAGCGCTTCCGACAAGTCACGGCAAATCCAGTCGGCTTGGCGTAGCTGTTCGCGACTGAAACTGGTGGTTAGCGCAAGGCAATACATCCCTGCGGCGACGGCGGCCTGAACCCCATTGATGGCATCCTCTACCACTAAGCAATGACGCGGCTCAACGCCGATCTTACGGGCTGCCGTGAGGTAAATATCTGGCGCGGGCTTTTTGTGCGCTACCTCCAATCCGTTGACCGTCGCATCAAACGAGGCGACGGGCAGGCCGATCTCGCGTAGGTTGATTTCCATTTTTATAAGATCGGCGCTGGTGGCGATGGCCGTCTTGATGCCATTTTCACGACATTGCGAGATAAACTCGTATGCGCCTGCGAGCGGTTCCAACCGACCGTGAACCAGTTCGCCATAAATCGTGTAGGTGCGCAATTTGGCTGCGTCAATATCCAGCTGTAATCCGTATTTTTCGGCAACACCGCCTAAATAGCGGTTTTCGCCTGCTCCCACGAAAGGCAGGAAGTCATCGGGCTGCACAGTGACGCCCATCTCATTGTACATTTGTATCGCTGCCTGGCATATCTGGCGCTCGGTATCGACCAGCACGCCGTCCATATCAAAAAGAACCGCTTCAATCTTCATATCTTTGCATGTCTTAGCAGATAATACAAACGCGGTTCTGTTTCTTCCGTTGCCTTCAGGTGCCGAAAGGAAGGCCTGTTCTGAATGACAATGCGCTCCTGCGCAAGACACAATACGGTAAATTTCAGGCAAATGATCCTATTAAATAGCTTCTTCATCAGATAATTGTTTCTGCAAAATTACCATATTTTTCGCATAAACTAAACATTTTTTTAGATATTTTTTTTGTATGTTCATTTACATGCGCTATCTTTGTGACTTGTAACTTCAAAAAAAACATGAAATCAACAACACGACGCCATTTTATCGCTTCCGCACTGACGGGGGGAGTAGCTGTAGCAGCGGGGAGAGTAGCCGCTGCAGCAGGTGAAGCACCTGCAGCAGGAATCCCCCTTGTCTCCTGCACGACCGGCAATCAAAAATCATTTTCGGACGACGAGCTGAGGGCTCGTTTCGACAAACTCGACAAGGTGCTTGCGCAGCCGGTTTTGAAAAAGCAACTCTTTCCGACGCCTGTCATTATCAGCACACTTGAACTGCTGCGATATAACAGCAGCTATTTGTGCCGCGTCCGTTCGGCTGACGGAGCCGAAGGTATTTCGGTGGCACATCCCGCGATGAACACGTTTTTTCCGATATTCAACGGTAGCCTCCGTTCATTTTTCGTTGGACAAGACGCCAGAGAGTTGGATTTGATCCTTGAGAAAGTCGTTTTTCACAATCTTAACTTTCGCCTTAACGGCATGGCGTTGGGCATCCCTTTGGCTACGATCGAATTTGCCATTCTGGACATGTTGGGCAAGATAGCCAATAAGCCTGTTGCACAGTTGATTGGCGACATCCACAACCCTTATGTCGGCGTTTATACGGCGACCGAATTTAGGGAGTTGCCGTTAGAAGAGCATTTTGCGCGTATCAAGGACGAGGTGGCACGCTATAACGTGGACGCACTGAAGATAAAAATCGGATTCATGTGGGGAGGAAACAGGGATATCCATTACAAGGGGATACCCGGAAAATCCGAAAGGCTGATTCCGATGGTTCGCGAACATTATGGCGATCGAATGGCGCTGTATGCCGATGCCAATGGCTATTATAACGCCGACGAGGCAATCAGGATGGGCAGGATACTCGAAGAAAACAAGTATGCGTACTTTGAAGAACCGGTCATGTTCTATCATTTTGAAGAAATAAAAAAAGTGGCCGACGCACTTACGCTCCCCGTTGCCAATGGCGAACAGGACCATAGCTTTTACAATTTCCGGTGGTTGCTGGCGCACGACGGACTGGACATCGTGCAGCCCGATACTTACTATTTTGGCGGTTTTATACGCTCCATGCGGGTAGCGCTCATGGGACATGCTTTCGGAAAAACCTGCGTCCCGCACATGTCGGGTGGCGGATTGGGGTTCCTGTACAACAACATCTTCGTATCGGCCATACCCAATGCCGACAAACATCATGAATTTAAACGGACAGATACCAACGTGGTTTACGAATGTCCTACAGCACCCCCAAAAGTGGAAAACGGTAAGATGAAAGCGCCTACAGGCCCCGGCATGGGGGTTATCATTGACCCCGATTTTATTGAAAAACACCAGAAGGTATAAGATTTCATGAAGCGACTGAGCGCAGTCGAGAAAAAATGAAAAATTCGAAGATAATTTGAAACTATGCGAAAAAAGTGTAATTTTGCGGTTCAAGAAAGCATGTAATGGAATTAAATACAAACTTATACTTGGGAGACTGCAGGAAGGAATTAAAGACAATTCCCGACAATTCGGTTGATTTGATTGTTACATCACCCCCATACGCCGACCAGCGACAAACGACCTATGGCGGCGTAAATGTTGATGAGTACGTCGAATGGTTTTTGCCTGTTTCCAATGAACTGCTTCGCGTGCTGAAACCTGCAGGTACCTTTATTTTGAATATTAAAGAAAAAGTCGTTGACGGTGAACGGAGTACATACGTCATGCAACTCATTCTTGAAATGAAAAAACAAGGATGGCTCTGGACAGAAGAATTTATCTGGCATAAAAAAAATTGTTTCCCCGGCAAATGGTCAAACCGTTTTCGCGATGCGTGGGAAAGACTATTGCAATTCAATAAAGAAAAAAAATTCAATATGTATCAAGATGCCGTGAAAATACCTATCGGCGACTGGGCAAAAGGCAGATTGAAAAATTTAAGCGAAACGGATAAAATTCGTGACAATGCAAAAAACGGTAGTGGATTCGGGAAAAATGTTTCCAATTGGCTGGGAAAGGATACCGTGTATCCAACAAATGTAATTCATTTAGCCACAGAGTGTAATAACAAAAATCACAGCGCTGCCTTCCCGAGAGAATTACCTGAATGGTTTATCAAGCTGTTCACACAGGAAAATGATACGGTTTTAGACCCTTTTATGGGTTCAGGAACTACTATCGAAGTTGCTAATCGCATGAAAAGGAACTCAATAGGAATAGAAATTGTCCCCGAATATTATGAAGAAGTAAGGCGCCAGTTTGCCCCAATGGAATATTATATAATGTAACCCCCAATGTTATATGAAACAACTGAACCTAAATGACATTACGCTGTACGTCGAAGCCAATATCGACACATTCCACCAAAAACGAATAAAAAGTTTGGATAATTTGAAAATGCAAAAGGTTTTGAAACGCAAAAATCCTTTTTTGTTTAAAGCAAAGCATACTACAACTTCCGAGCAGATAATCAGAGGTATTGTTGATGCCCATATTTCCTCTAACGAAGAGACGATTTTTGGCGACTGGCTTGAAGGATTAGCTATTTTTATCAATGAAAAAGTTTACGGCGGACGAAAATCAGGCATTCCGAATATTGACCTTGAATTTGACAAAGATGGTGTAAGGTATATCATTACAATAAAGTCAGGGCCAAACTGGGGGAACAGTAGTCAAATTACTAAAATGATTTCCGACTTTAAAACCGCCAAAAAGACTTTGAGAACAGGTAATTCACAACTTATCATTACAGCAATAAACGGTTGCTGCTACGGTACAGACAACAATCCCGACAAAGGCGATTACTTCAAATATTGCGGACAGGAGTTTTGGTCATTCATTTCGGGGAGCGAGAATCTATATGTTGATATTATTGAACCACTGGGTAACAACGCCAGAGAAAGAAATGAAGAATTTCAAAAATCCTACTCACAAATGATTAACAAGTTCACCAAAGAATTTGCCAACACCTACTGTGACGACGATGGAGAAATTAATTGGGAAAAACTCGTAAAATTCAACTCGGAAAGGATGAGAAGATAATGCCAGCATATGAGCCCCATCTCCGCAAAACCGCCGAGTCAAATAATAAAAAAAATTAATAACAATGAGAAATCCAGAAGAAACAATTGGGAATTTAATTGACAAACAGAGCGTTAGCTTTATCAGTTCGGTTGATGAAAACGGCTATCCGAACACAAAGGCCATGTTGGCGCCCGTCAAGCGGGAAGGTATCAAGACATTTTTTTGGCACACCAACAGTCCGTCCATGCGAATCAGGCAATACCGCGACAATCCGAAGGCTTGTATCTACTTCTACGACAAACGGTTTTTTCGGGGCGTCATGTTGAAGGGCACGATGGAGGTGGTTGACGACAGCGATGTGAAAGCGGAAATCTGGAAAGACGATTTTTCGATGTATTATACCGGAGGAAAGGATGGTGGCGATTTTATCCTGTTGAAGTTTACCGCAGAAACCGGACGCTATTACAGCAATTTCCATTCGGAAGATTTTGAAATTAATTAAAAATCAATAATGATGAGTTGTCAAAATAACAAAGCAATGGAATGTCCCTGTACATATCCTTGCGGAAAACATGGAAAGTGCTGCGAATGTGTGGCTTATCATCTGCGTGGCGGGGAGTTTCCGGCTTGCTTTTTCAGTAAGGAAGCCGAAGCACGGTACGACCGCAGTTTGGAGGCACTGAAGCGGGATAGAAGGTAATTAGCCAATAAACAGTAAAATTATGAACGCGAATTATTTAGTTGTATGCCTGTACATTGCATGCACAGTAACAACCGCCGGACAGGTTTGCGCACAAAGCAAAGCGACCGACCGTGAAGTCATCCAAATCAAAAACAGGCGGGAATTTTTCTGGGACGAGACGATGATCGATGTCTCCAGCACAACCGCATCGCCCAAAATGCATGGACTGGTGAGGCGCGAATGTGTTATCGCACATGACGAGGCTTGGGAAGGCGACGGCTGCAATTACCATAACTTAATCAATGACAACGGTTTGTATCGACTTTATTACCTCGGTTGGAGCATGAGCGCCTACCAGGAAATAAAAGTATGTTACGCCGAAAGCAAAGACGGTATCCATTGGACAAAGCCCAAACTTGGGCTTCGCGCCTACGACGGTTCGAAGGAAAATAATATTATCCTCGATAAAAATGACAACTCATTCGATAATTTCCTTGTCTTCATCGACGGGAATCCGGCATGTCCGCCAGATGAAAAATACAAGGGAATAGCATCCGGCGACGGCGGCCTTTATTGTTTTGTCAGCCCTGATGGCATACATTTCAAAAAAGGCTGGCTATTAACAAATAAAGGTCAGTTCGATTCGTTGAACGTCATACTGTGGGATGCCCATAGCAAAAAATACAAGGGATTTATCAGGGGGTTCCATAACGAAACAGGAGACAGTCCGTGGACGGGCATCAGGGATATACGCTACATGGAATCAGCGGATTGCAGAGACTGGAGCGATCCGAGATGTCTTGACTTCGGCGATGCCGACGATTACGCATTGTATACCAACTGCGTCAGCCAGTACTACAGAGGCAATCATGTTTTTGTCGGGTTCCCTTCGCGATATGTCGAACGCAGGGAATGGACGGATACATTCGACAAGCTGCCGGGCAAGGAAAAGCGACTCGACCGGATCAATACGTCACGCCGCTATGGCTTGACGATTACCGATTGCATCTTTATGACCTCGCGCGACGGTTATCGATGGAAACGTTATGACGAAGCGCTGCTGCGTCCCGGCCCGGAAGAGCCCTACAACTGGGTGTACGGCGACGGCTATCCTGCTGTCGGAATGATTGAAACACCCGGCCATTTCCCGGGCACCGACCCTGAAATATCGATGTACATCGTTGCCAATCACTGGATGGGCATCCCTGCACAGCTGTACCGTTATACGATGCGCGCCGACGGTTTTGTGTCGTACAACGCCACGTACAAGCCTCAGGTATTGACGACAAAGCCGTTTATCTTTGAAGGCGACGCGCTGTTTATCAATTTTTCAACGTCTGCAATCGGGTACCTGTATATTAAGATTAAAGATGAAGACGGCAACGAGATAAACAGCGAAGAGTTGTTTGGCGACAAAATCGACCGGTTGGTAGGGTTTAGGGATGGAACACCGGCTCAGTTCAAGGGCAAACCGGTCGTAATGGAAATAAATATGAGCGACGCGGATATATACTCGTTCCAGTTCAAATAATCTATTAATTCTGATTTTATACACAATGAAAAGTAAAGCAATCGGTCGTCGCCGTTTTATCGGCAAGGTAGCGGCAGCAACGGCAGGCGTAGCCGCTTCAGGCCTCATGCCGGTATCGGGCAAGGCAATGGCGTCAGCTGGCAATGCAATGCCAGCAGCCGGCAAACCGGTCTTGCAGAACGGTAGCACCGTCAAAGGCGAAATCCTCTCTCCCATGCAGGACGAGAATCGCAGTGTTTCGATCTTCGAAAAATACACGGATCATACCGGATTTCGGAGAGAACGCCATGAGGTATGTACCGCCCAGTCGGACTTCAGCGAAAGTCACAACGTGTGTTATTCGGACGATAACGGGCGCACGTGGGGGCCTTGGAGCGATGTCTATGCCGAATCATACGAGCTTGTAGGCGACCAGGGACAACATGAACGGACTTTTTACAATTTCAATGCCGACATTTTCAACCCGGTTCACCGCCATTATGTCAGTGTCGGGATGGAAAGGATTTTTACGAACGGCCATCATGAGGCATACGGCAAATTTTGGGGGAACGCAGAAGCAAGTTTTTGCGACCATTGCTACCTTTGTGTACGCAATGAGGGGAGCGATGTGTCGAAGCCCTACCTCATCAAGTTTGAGGAAGGCAGCGAATACAATCCTGAAAATCCGCTGGACGCCAATTATTATCACAAGAATTTTGCCTATTTTGGCAAACCATGGGTAATGAAAAACGGAGATGTGATTTTTGCCATTGCTCCCTTAGTTTCTACATGTTGCCGCATGTTGGGCATTGATGTGAACGAAATATTCCCGTCGGCGCCCCAGATTCTTCACGGCCTGATCGTCGGACGCGGCAAATGGAACGGCGAGCGGTACGACCTGACCTTTTCGCGTCCGGTTGTCATCAGCGACCTGAAGTCGTCGCGCGGCGTGGACGAACCGCTGATCGCGGAACTGAACAGCGGACGGATATTAGTGGTGTTTCGCGGATCGAACGTGCAGTCGAAAAACTGGAAAACACGAATCGAACCGGGCACGCCGGGACACAAATGGTATTGCTACTCGGACGACGGGGGAAAGACCTTCACCGATCCGGTACCATGGCATTTCGACAATGGAGAGGTGATCTACTCCTCCGCAACGATCTCGTATTTCTTGCGCGCGGCCAAAAATGGGAAACTGTACTGGTTCGGAAACATTACCGACCACAACGTGAATGGCAATTATCCCCGTTACCCGCTTCAAATAGTGGAAGTCGACGAGACCTGGGGAACGGCGAAACACGATACATTGACAGTGATCGATACCCGTCGCGAAGGCGAATCGGAAATGGTACAACTTTCCAATTTCGTACTGCTCGACGATCGTGAAACGGGTGATATCGAATGTTATCTGACAAAAATCGGCACATTGGGCGCACAGGCCGTATGGCGGGCTGCTGCATGGAAATACCGGATTCATTTGGAATAAAGAGATTGCATAAAATGTTGAATAAAAAATCGAATAAAATGGTTAAATAAAATATTAAATAAAATGTTGAATAAAAAACATCTATTGGGTATTCTGTTGATTTCATTGACTTTACAAGTTCAAAGCCAAAGCATCGACGGCGAAGAAAAATACGACAACGACCGTCACCGTATCTTCCACAAAGCCGAGCCACTTGACTTTTTAGTACATGCTGCAGGGCCTTTTATACGGTTGTCGGACGGCAATATTTTTTCCATACAGGCAGAAAAAAGGGAGGTTGCTTACCGTATCAGCAAGGATGAAGGAGTGACATGGACGGAATATGCCCTGTTTGACTCCGCAAGATTTGCGGTCGTCAATCCTGTTTTTGTTCAGACACGCAAAGGGACGATCATCGTTGCCTTCTCCAACATGAAGGAACTGTCGCCCCTGAACTGGAACAATACGACCCACAATTATGACCCTGCTGCCAAAATTCCAACGTATATCGTGTGCAGCAGGGACAACGGCAAAACATGGTCGGAGCCGCAAAAACTTCACGACAGCTGGACAGGGTTTAATCGTGCGATGATTGAAACAAAAGACGGAACTATCGTTCTATCCACCATGATCATGCGTAACAATCCGGGACGGCATTGCGTGTTGACTTATGTTTCGCCTGACGACGGAGCGTCGTGGACGCCAAGCATTGTATTGGACAGTCCTTCCTCGTCAGGCCATCACGGCGGACTTATGGAAGCCAACATCATCCAGTTGAACGACGGCAGGCTGTGGATGCTGATCCGTACCAACTGGGATTATTTCTATGAATCCTACTCTTCGGACAACGGTCGGACATGGAGCGCTTACTGTAAAACTGAAATTGACGCATCTTCTTCGCCTTGCGGACTGTTACGCATGAAAAGCGGTCGCATCGTAATGGTATGGAACAGGCTTTACCACAAAGACAGAAAAGAGATGGCAAGACAGGGAGGTGATAAAAATCTGTGCGAAGTGGAGGCAAGCTGGCAACGCGACGAACTCTCGCTCGCGTATTCCGATGATGACGGCAAAACATGGAGTTCGCCCGTCGTTGTTGCCGAAAACAGAAACCCGGATACTGCCAATTCGCAGAGAAGTTGGTTGTCGTATCCGTATCTGTTTGAGCAGTCGAAAGGCGTGATCTGGATAACAACCATGCAGGGAAATCTTAAAATTGCCGTCAGGGATCAGGATTTCCCATAAATAGTATGCCCGAAACAGACCTCCATAAACGAATTGAAGCACTTGAATCGGAAAATCGGTTCTTGCGGGAAGAAAACAAACGGTTACGGGAAATTATGGGATTGCCTTCGGAGGATGGTGTTCCTGATGGATCAGTTATTACGACGATTGATTTTGCTGAAAATAAAGCGAATAATGAATTGTTTGGAGCTAACCCGTCGATCAATAAACACAGTCCTCCCGAAGAAAAAATTGCATTGTTCATGTCACTGTTTCGTGGACGGGAGGATGTTTTTGCTAAACGTTGTTATATCAAAAAACACGGAAGCGGTTATTATATGCCCGCTTGTAAAAATGAATGGATAAAAGAGGTTTGTGACAAAGCACGCGCAAAATGCAAAAATTGCGACAGAAGGGAATTGCTGCCTCTGACGGCAAACGTTATCGACAATCATTTACGCAATCATGATGCGAACGGAGCAGGAATTGTCGGCATTTACCCGCTTTTGCCGGATGATACCTGTTTGTTTTTGGCAATCGATTTCGATAAAGAGAATTGGAAAGAAGATATTAACGCTTTCCGGTCTGCTTGCAGGCAATCCGGCGTTCCGATAGCCATTGAGCGTTCGCGTTCGGGAAATGGCGCACATGCGTGGTTGTTTT
>Ga0082212_10007758_pt1 | contig 14113 bp, 11 predicted proteins | sample TergutNt197P3_FD_71548 | JGI IMG/M metagenome (GOLD analysis project Ga0082212, IMG submission 71548) | Neocapritermes taracua P3 segment gut microbial communities from Petit-Saut dam, French Guiana - Nt197 P3 | ecosystem: Host-associated > Arthropoda: Insects > Digestive system > Gut ... | reverse complement strand
GAACCTTTCTATCGTTCCTTATACCATGGCTGCCGATATTGTATCGCGTGCCGATGCGGGTTTTGTGAATATCTGGGGATTGCAGGACTGTGCCGAAACCATTAACGAATTTGCCGACGCCGACGCGAAACAGCGTTACCTTACCCGCGTATGCAACGGCGAAACCTGCGCGATGGTGCTTACCGAACCCGACGCAGGCTCCGACCTTCAAGCCGTACAACTGAAAGCAACCCAAAAGCCCGACGGTTCGTGGGTACTCAACGGCGTGAAACGTTTCATTACCAACGGCGACGCCGACATCTCGCTCGTATTGGTGCGTTCGGAAGAAGGCACCAGCGACGGGCGCGGCTTGTCCATGTTCATTTACGACCGCAACAGCAAAGCCGTGAAAATACGCCGCATCGAGCATAAACTGGGCATCATCGGCTCGCCCACCTGCGAATTAGTATTCAAAGACGCGCCCGCTGAGTTGGTTGGTTCGCGCAGGCTCGGACTGATCAAATATGTGATGGCGCTGATGAACGGCGCCCGTCTCGGCATCGGAGCGCAATCGGTGGGAATCATGGAAGCCGCTTATCGCGAAGCGCTTTCTTACGCGAGGGAGCGTCGCCAGTTTGGAAAAGCCCTTACAAAGTTTCCGGCAGTTTTCGAAATGCTTGCTAATATGAAAGCCAAATTAGACGCATCGCGCTCATTGCTGTACGAAACCTGCCGTTTTGTGGATATCTACAAGACATTGGATAAAATTTCGCGGGAACGCACACTGACGCCCGACGAACGCAATGAAATGAAGATCTATCAGCGACTTGCCGACGTTTTTACTCCTTTGTTGAAAGGCATGGCAAGCGAATACTGCAACCGGTTGGCTTACGACGCCATTCAGATTCACGGCGGTTCGGGTTTCACAAAGGATTATCCTGTGGAACGCATCTATCGCGACGCGCGTATCACGTCTATTTACGAAGGCACGACGCAGTTACAGGTAGTTGCTGCAGTTCGTGGCGTTACTGCCGGCGCATATCTGAAACAAATCCGCGAAGTATATGAATCCGCCGAACTCCGCCCTGAATTGCAAAAATTCCGCCGCACGCTTCAGAACATGACCGCTGAATACGAAGCCTGTGTAAACAAAGTCACAGAACCTAAAAACAGTGAATATCTTGACTTTCACGCCCGCAGATTAGTCGAAATGGCAGGAAACATCATCATGGGTTACCTGTTGGTGTGGGATAGCCAGCGCGACGAGCATTATGTAAAATCAGCCGAAATATTTATCAGACACGCCGAAGCCGACAACAAGCACAAGAAGCATTATATCGAATCGGTGGAGATTGAGGATATAGGTTGGTATAGCAGCGAGTAAAAATATGTTTTGCTCATACTTACATGTTCAAAACTCCCAACCAATAATCATTTTAAAAATAATTTTTTATGTATCATATTTCAAGAATCATTTTGGCAGGCATATTCTTTTTGAGTTTGTCTTTTCCGGCAGAAAGTCAGATAAAAAAGACCGGTACAACGTTAGATATTATAACGAATAAAGGAACGATTACCGTTTTACTTTATGACGAAACACCCGGGCATCGGGATAACTTTCTTCAGTTGGTAAAAGAGAATTTTTACAACAACATGCTGTATCATCGTGTTATCAATGATTTTCTTATTCAGATTGGCGACCCGAGGTCACGAAGAACAACAGGCACAGAAGAGACGTACTATACTCCCGAAAAGCAAACTATTCCGGCAGAAATAATTCCCGACGCGATTCATCGGCGAGGTGTATTGAATGCGGCACGGATGGGCGAAACTGTCAATCCCTATCTGGAGTCGTCAAGTACGCATTTTACCATTATTCAGGGGCGGATACAGACAGATTCCACACTGAACAGGGCGGAACAACGAAAAGAAGATTATTATCGTGCACATTTACAAGCCATGTACACTGTGGAATTGACAAAAGCAAATTCTGAATTATCCAAAGAGGAACATCAGGACAAACTACAGGCGCAAGTGGCTGAGAAAATAGCTGTTAAAATGGCAGAAATCGGTTCGTCGCTTAAAATTTCGGAAGCGCATTGCGCTGTGTATAAAACCGTCGGTGGAGCGCCGCATCTTGACGGTACTTATACCGTTTTTGGCGAAGTACTTGAGGGAATGGATGTGGTAGACGCCATTGCGGCAACGCCTGTTGAAAGGGAACGACCCATCGAAGAAATATATATCATCAGGATGCAAGTGCGGGAATAAATTACAATGTAGATTTGTAAAAAATGTAAACTGATATTTTTTACTTTTGATGCAACAAAATTACATTTACTTTGTCTTTATGATAATGATGTATTCATCACAAATCATATAAAATTCAAATCGAAATTACCATGTTTCAATTCAAAATTAATTTGCGCAATTTGCGCCGCGGAGGAATTTATTCCGCAATCAACATCGGCGGGCTGGCTATCGGTATGGCAGCCGCTATTCTTATCCTTACATGGATTTACCACGAGTGGTCGTATGACCGGTTTCATGCCAAGGAAAAGCAACTTTATCTGGTTTATAACCGGTTTTTGTCGTCGGATGGTATTTTGCAATGTTCGGACTATACGCCCGGTATTCTTGGATCGACATTAAAAGATAATTACCCGGATATAGCCGGAATGGCAAGAGTGCGGAATTTTTCTGAGGAGTTGCTTTATACCGGAGACGATGCCAAATTTAAGATTAAAACGGCTTATACCGATCCCGACTTCCTGATGATGTTTGATTTTCCACTCTTGAAAGGGAATAGAGAAACAGCGCTGAATGAACCATATTCGTTGATTTTAACCGAAAAGACGGCCATGCGTTTGTTTGGAAACGATGAGCCACTGGGAAAAACGCTCATGGTGGATAATCAGCATTGGGTGACGGTTACCGGCGTGATGAAAGATATACCCGGTAATACTGTGTTTCAGTTTGAAGCATTGGCGCCCATGCTTTTTTTGACTGCACAAGGCAGGTATGATGGAAATTGGGGCTACAATTCGGTACAGACATTTGTGGAATTGCACCCCAAAGCTCAAATGCCTCTGGTCGATGAATCTATTCGTGTTACTTCCCGCACATACAGTAATAATGAGGATTTGCCCGAACAGTTTCTGCATCCGCTTGGTAAGCAACACCTTTATTCGCAGTTTGAGAATGGTATACCGGTAGGAGGAGGATTGGTCGAAAAAATGAAATTGTATGGCGTCATTGCCGGATTGATATTATTGATAGCCTGTATCAATTTCACGAATTTAAGTACTGCCCGCAGCGAAAAACGGGCTAAAGAAGTAGGAGTACGAAAAGTGATGGGAGGTAAGCGCCTGTCGCTGATCAGACTGTTTCTGGGCGAATCAACGATGACTGCAGGTATTGCCGGCGTAATAGCTCTGATTCTTGCCTTGATACTTTTGCCTTTATTCAGTACGTTGATGGAACAACGGATCATCCTCGATTTGGCTAATGGCTGGTTTTGGTTGGCAGGACTGGGATTTATCCTGCTAACAAGTTTATTGGCAGGAAGTTATCCAGCGTTTTATTTATCCTCTTTCCTTCCGGTAAAAGTATTGAAAGGCATATCCAGAAGAAAACAGGCAATGGTGTCGCCGCGAAAAGTTTTGGTAGTGCTACAATTTACCGTTGCCTCTGCATTGATCGTTTCCACACTGGTGATTCATCGCCAAATCAAATACGCGCAGAACAGGGACGCAGGATACAATAAGGAGCAACTTATTTACGTTCCCATAAACGGCGACGTCGCCAAAAATTATGAACTCATCAAACAGGATTTACTCAACTCAGGGACGGCAGTATCTGTAACAAAAACTTTTTCGCCCATGACACAAAGACAGTGGGATACGGATAATGTCGACTGGCAGGGAAAAGATCCTCAGAAAAAAATACTTTTTAATATGTTTTTTACAGACGCCGGTTGGACTCAAACAACAGGCACGAACATTATAGACGGACGCGACATCGACATTTATACGTACCCGACGGATTCTACCGCAATGTTGATAAATGAATCGGCTGTAAAAAGTATGAATCTGGAACATCCGATAGGTGAAATTGTCCGTGCTAATCGCAGAGACTGGCATATAGTGGGCGTGGTGAAAGATTTTATCATCCGCTCGCCTTACGATCCGGTAACGCCCATGCTGATTGGCGGCCCTGCCGGAATGTTCAATAATATACATATCAAGTTGAATAGTCATACACGCACATCAACAAATCTGGCGCAAACAGAACAAATATTCAAACAGTATAATCCGGCATATTTGTTTGAGTACAAATTCATTGACGAAGAATATGCCCGCAAATTTCAGGCAGAGCAAAAAGTGGGTTCTATGGTTACCTGGTTTGCCGGTTTAACGATTTTTATCTCCTGTATGGGATTGTTTGCACTGGTTGCTTACATGGCCGAAACGCGCCGCAAGGAAATCGGTATCCGCAAGGTGCTGGGCGCTTCGGTTTCGAGCATTGTGGCTTTGCTATCCAAAGAGTTTTTGATATTAGTACTCATTTCCATTGTATTTGCTTCGCCGATCGCTTGGTGGGCAATGGAAAAATGGCTATCCAACTACGCATACCGCACGGATATTCCTTGGTGGCTGTTTGTCGTGGTTGGATGTATCAGTTTGTGTATTGCGTTGCTGACGGTTGGTTTTCAGGCAATCAGAGCGGCAACGGAAAATCCGGTAAAGGCAATCAAGAGCGAGTAACTTATGTTGGGTTTGAGATAATCATTGATCAAAAATTTTAAAACATGTCACTCGTTTCCGAAATACTTGATGGATTTGCAGGTTTGTTCTGGCCAAATGTATGCGCTTGCTGTTCCACGGGTTTGATACGTGGCGAGCAATATATTTGCAGTCACTGTATGTACGAACTTCCGCTAACCAATTTCCATATAGAACACGATAACCCCATTTCACAGATTTTCTGGGGAAGGGTGATGGTAGAACACGCTACGGCAGGTTATTTTTTCCGCAAAGGAAACAGGATACAAAAATTAGTACATCAGGTGAAATACAGGGGGCAAAAAGAAATGGGCGCAATGTTGGGGCGTGAAATGGGGAAATCATTACGCGACAGCATTTTTCGCGAAATCGATCTTATTGCGCCCGTTCCGCTTCATCCGCAAAAACTCCGCAAGCGTGGTTACAACCAAAGCGAATGGATTGCACGCGGCATAGCCGAAATGCTGGAGAAACCGGTAGATGCGCAGACGTTGGTTCGTCGTGTCCTTACCACTACGCAAACCCGTAAGAAGCGTTTCGACCGTTGGGAAAATGTAGACTCCGGTTTTGGACTTACCAATTCCGATACTTTTTCCGGACGGCATGTCCTGCTCATTGACGATGTGATCACCACCGGAGCAACACTTGAAGCGTGTATTCATGCAGTATTGTCAGCGCCCGGAACCAAAGCCAGCGTGGCAACCTTGGCTTTTGCAACTGCGTAAAAATATCGCATTTTTTATGTTGAAATGGCGAAGTAAAAAATTACCGGAGTAAATTCACTAAAAATATCTATTTTTGCATCCGTAAATGACGCTTTATTATTTTTTTAACATTGAGTATCACGCATGTTATATACAGAGGAAGTTATTATCGATTCGCTGGTGCTGCACAAGGTAGGGAATAAATCGCAGGAGGAAAACATTCGTTTTGCGGCAGCTCCCATGAAGGTGGATGACGCCGTGCAAAGCCTGTTGCTGCAATATTTTTTGTCGCCGTTCAGGTCGGAAGAGTACTTTAACCTCACACACGAATCGGATATTGCTCTGAACGAAGTATATACCTACGTATCGCACATTTTCGACCGTCCTGAATCCTTCTACGAACAATCGGTGAACCTCGCCCGCCACCTTTACGAAGTGTCGACCCACCCGAAAATCAAAACGGGCGAACTGTACGTGGTGCATCTGCGCGATTGCAATGTGGACGGCGAACAGGTGGACGCCATCGGACTGTTCAAATCCGAGTCGAAAGAAACTTTCCTGAAAGTATATCCTACTTCGGACAGTTTTGAGATTGAGTATGAAGACGGTATCAATATCAACAAATTAGACAAGGGTTGCCTGATATTCAACACCGAGCGCGAAAACGGCTACTTAGTTTCGGTGGTTGACAGTGTGCGGCAGTCGGGCGAGGCCATGTACTGGCGCGATAACTTCCTGAATATCGCTCAGCGCCGCGATATCTTCCACCAAACGGAGCAGTGCCTCGATATGTGCAAACAGTTTGTCGTTGAACGTCTGCCGGAAAATTTCAATGTGGATAAGGCCGACCAGGCTGATATTCTCAATAAGTCAGTCGCCTTTTTTAAGGAGAATACCGAGTTTTCGCTCGATGACTTTACCCGTCAGGTCATCGGGCAACCCGAAGTGATACAGTCGTTCAGGGAGTTTCGGGAAGAATATCAGGAGGACCGCGATGTGAAGATTGACGAGCAGTTTGAGATTTCGGCGCCCGCAGTTAAAAAACAGGCGAAAATCTTTAAAAGCGTCATTAAATTAGATAAAAATTTTCATATTTACGTGCACGGCAACCGTCAACTCATCGAAAAGGGATATGACGACGACCGCGACATGAATTATTACCGGATTTTCTTCAAGGAAGAATCATAGGAAAGAATTTTAACCATATAAAATAATATTCATCATGAACAATGCAATTTTCACATTCGGAGAACCTCAAAACGAACCCGTAAAATCATACGCTCCCGGAACCGAGGAGCGACGTCTTCTGAAAGAAGAACTCGACCGGCAATTCAATATGCAGGTGGAAATTCCGCTCATCATTGGCGGCAAAGAGATAAAAACAGGGAAAACCGGCAAAGTAGTCATGCCCACCGACCATCAGCATGTATTGGCAACCTATCATCAATGTACCGGCAAAGAAGTGCGCATGGCTATTGACGCCGCCATGGAAGCAAAAAGCGCATGGGCAAATCTTCCGTGGGAAGAGCGTGCAAGTATCATTTTACGTGCTGCCGAGTTGTTTGCAACCAAATACCGTTATGTAATCAATGCGGCCTGTATGCTTGGCCAGGCAAAAAATGCCATGCAGGCGGAAATCGACTCTGCGTGCGAATCTATTGATTTTATGCGTTTCAATCCGCATTTTGCCGCCCGCATTTATGCCGATCAACCTTTGTCGTCAGGTGAAAACATCAACAGAATTGAGTATCGTCCTTTGGAAGGATTCGTTTATACCATTACTCCGTTCAATTTTACGGCCATTGCGGTGAATCTGAATATCAGTCCCGTATTGATGGGCAATGTTACCGTTTGGAAACCGGCAACCACCTCTTTGCTGTCCAGTTATTATGTGATGAAAATATTGATGGAAGCAGGCGTTCCCGATGGCGTGATCAATTTTGTCCCCGGTTCGGGTGCAACGATCAGCAATACGGTTTTGAACGATCCCGACTTCGGCGGAATCCACTTTACCGGATCAACGGCTGTGTTCAACAGTTTCTGGAAGACCGTCGGTGAAAACATTACCAAATATAAAACCTATCCGAAGATTGTCGGCGAAACGGGCGGTAAGGATTTCATTTTTGCGCACAGCAGCGCTAATGTAAGGGAATTAGCAACAGCGATTGTGAGGGGCGCATTTGAGTTTCAGGGACAAAAATGTTCGGCTGCCTCCAGAGCCTATATTCCGGTTTCGTTGTGGGAAGATACCAAGAACTGTGTGCTCGGCATGTTGAAAGAGATAAAGATGGGCGATGTCCGCGATTTTTCTAATTTCATCAATGCCGTCATCGACGAAACCTCTTTCGACAATATTGCAGGTTACATCGAGCGGGCTGCAACGTCGAACGATGCAGAAATTGTTGCCGGCGGAAAATGCGACAAATCCAAAGGGTATTTCATTGAACCTACTGTCATTCTGGCAAAAAATCCAAAATACGAAAGCATGGTTGAAGAAATATTCGGGCCGGTGATCACCATTTATGTTTATGAGGATACTCAATTTGAGGAAACATTAAGGTTGTGCGACGAAACATCCCCGTATGCGCTTACAGGCTCAATCATGGCGCACGACCGGTATGCGGTGATGACTGCCGAAAAATATTTACGTTATTCAGCCGGTAATTTCTACATCAACGACAAGCCTACCGGAGCGGTGGTAGGACAGCAGCCTTTCGGCGGCGCAAGGTCGTCGGGAACAAACGACAAGGCAGGAAGTTATCTGAATCTGGTTCGGTGGATTTCGCCGCGCGCCATTAAGGAAAATATCAATCCGCCGACTGATTATCCCTATCCTTTCCTGAAGGAATAGTATTTAAGTATTGGTTCACCTCAACATATTGCAAACAACGGATAATCTTTCATCATCCGGTTAACTTTTTCTTTCACCTGTTGGATTACCGAATCATTTTCGACATTGCTCAACACGGTATCTATCAATTCCACAATTTCGGGCATCAGGTCTTCTTTGACGCCGCGGGTGGTAATGGCAGGCGTTCCCAGACGTATCCCCGAAGTGAGAAACGGCGAACGCGAATCAAAAGGCACCATGTTCTTATTGATGGTGATATCGGCTTTCACTAAGGTATTTTCGGCCATCTTACCGGTCAGTTCCGGAAAACGCGAACGCAAATCTACCAACATACTGTGGTTGTCCGTTCCGTTTGAAATCACTTTGTATCCTTTGTCAATCAGCGAGTTTGCCATAACGGCAGCGTTTTTAACGACCTGACGAACATATTCCAGATAATCGTCGGTCAATGCTTCGCCAAATGACACGGCTTTGGCAGCAATAACATGTTCAAGCGGCCCCCCTTGTGTACCCGGAAAAACAGCCGAATCAAGCAAGGCCGACATCATTTTGATATCGCCTTTGGGTGTAGTTAGTCCCCAGGGATTTTCAAAATCCTTGCCTATCATGATCATACCGCCACGCGGGCCGCGCAGGGTTTTATGCGTTGTAGTGGTAACAATATGGCAATGTGGAAATGGATGATTGAGCAATCCTTTGGCTATCAATCCGGCAGGATGGGCTATGTCGGCCATCAGTAAAGCGCCCACCTTGTCGGCAATGGCGCGCATACGGGCAAAGTCCCAGTCACGTGAATAAGACGAAGCGCCTGCAATGATCAGTTTCGGTTTTTCCTGAAGGGCAATGTCTTCCATCTGGTCATAATCAATCATCCCGGTATCTTCACGTACTTTGTACGCTACCGGACGATACAGGATACCCGACGAGTTAACCGGCGAACCGTGCGAAAGATGCCCGCCATGCGAAAGATCGAAGCCCATGAAGGTGTCGCCCGGTTTCAGACAAGCCAGCATCACCGCTGCATTGGCCTGCGCTCCGGAATGAGGCTGCACGTTGACCCACGCGGCATTGAATAGTTGTTTGGCGCGGTCGATAGCCGTTTGCTCTACCTGATCGACCACCTGACAACCGCCGTAGTAACGCCTTCCCGGATACCCTTCGGCGTATTTGTTAGTTAAGCACGAGCCCATGGCCTGCATGACCTGTTCGCTGACGAAATTTTCGGAAGCGATCAATTCAATACCTGATGACTGACGTTCGCGCTCGGCGTCAATCAGGTTAAAAATTTGTGTATCTCTGTTCATTTTCGATTTTATGTTTGGTTTATAAACGAATTTTGCGAACGCGGCGAATTTTGCCAATACTTGACGCAGTATGTATCATATCTAAAATTTCAATGCGTTCGCTAGTAATCCGGTAGATAATCAGGTGTGCATCAAGAATAATATTACGATACATACGACTTTTAGTTGGAATATGACGACATTCAGGATAAGCAGTATAAAAATAGGGCAACGTTTCAATCGCTTTTTCTATTTTCCGGTCATAGCGTTCAGCCTGAAAATAACCAAACGTATGAATGCCATATTTATACACTTGTGAACGAGTATCAAGAAATTTATCGCTGGTCACATAAGGCTTGCGAGATAGTTCTTCTTCCATGCATAAAATTTCTTTTGGTGTTCTTCCCATGTTACGAAATTACCTTCCTCAATTCGATGAAAATGTTCCCACCACTCCTCTTGCGTACCGTGAAACGGAACATTTGGATTCCATTTATCAGAAGATAGAGTTTCGGAAGTCACTGTCCTGTATGCCACAGCAGGTTCGTCAACGTTCATCGGTACACTTTTTGGAATTTTATATGATTTACCTGCCATGATTTATCTTTTTTAGCATGTTGCAAAGATAATGAAAGATTTCAAATCATAATATCAAATTATCAAATTATAAGTTATCCGGCTACTTTAAGGCTCATATCCAAAGCTTTGATATGGTGTGTGAGTGCGCCGACCGAAATATAATCGACCTCGCAAAGGGCATAATCGCGTAAGTTATCCAGTGTAATGCCGCCCGACGATTCAGTTTCATAATGTCTGTTGACCATTTCGACGGCTTTGCGCGTGTTTTCGATATTGAAATTGTCGAACATGATGCGGTGTATCTTATTGTGTTTCACAATACGTTCCACTTCGTCAAGGTTACGGGCTTCGATTTCAATTTTCAACATTTTACCGCGTTTTTGGAGATATTGGTTCACAGCATCTATCGCTTTTTCTATTCCGCCGGCATAATCTATATGGTTGTCCTTGATCATGATCATGTCAAACAGGCCGATACGGTGGTTATTTCCTCCGCCAATACGCACAGCCTCTTTGTCTAACATGCGCATTCCAGGTGTTGTTTTACGTGTGTCGAGTAATTTGGCAGATGTACCGGCTAACCGTTCAACATACAGGTTCGTTTGCGTGGCGATGCCGCTCATATGTTGCATCATATTCAGTACAAGCCGTTCACATTGCAATATGGAGATACTTCTTCCTTCAACTGTAAAAACTACGTCGCCTGGAACAACATGCGCGCCATCATTGATGTAAACAGTGGTTTTCAGGAATGGATCGAAGCGGTGAAAAATATGTTGCGCCACGTCAACCCCTGCCAATACACCTTTCTCCTTGATGATTAGTTGCGCTTTACCCTCGTTCATCGACGGAATGCAAGCCAGCGATGTGTGGTCGCCATCGCCAATGTCTTCGCTTAATGCGTTATCAATAAATGTGTTTAAATCATTAAGGTTAATCATTACTTTCTATCCGCATTAGATGAATCAATTGATCTTTCATATAAATATTCACACGGTATGAACCTTTTCCTGTGGTTAATTCTCCAATATATGATTGTTGATTATCTTTGTTAGAAGAATGTAAATTCCTGTAAATAAACTTTTTGTTCGACAAATCATTGTTAGCGAAAAAATTTTTCAGCATTTGTTCCGCCTGAGCTTTTCCGTAAACACCTCCACCAATACTGAAAATCAATTCTACAGACGAATTGAAATATTTACTGATAACTTTCGCATCGCCACCTGCAAAAGCCTGAACAATTTCATCGGGCAGGTTCGTTTGCGTTCCCACTTCATGAACAGAGGCTTGTATACTCACCACTGAACACAACAAGCTTATAGTCAATATTTTTTTATAAAAAACCATCCGAAATATTTTTTATTCACTTATCATCCTTCCTACAAAAATCGAACCAAAGATTATTTATTTTTACGTATGAAAATAAAAAAAGTTACTTTTTCAATAAAAAATCGGTCGCAAAACTTAGGATTTCATTCAGTCTAAAATTAGAATGTATAAAAGTCATACGTAATAGTCCACGTAAATGTTTTACCCGGCTGAATGTCAATGTCTATATACGGTTCCGGACATTGTGTGGTGGCCGAAGACCAGTAAATGAGTCTGGAAAAAGGTCTGTCACAGGTAATTCTCACGCCTGCACCTGCCTTTGTGTTTTCAATGCGAAAATCATAGTCTTTTACACTTTTTGTATGTCCTTGTATGTCTACCCATTGAACAGTTTCATTGGGTTCAAGGTTGCGCACATATTCAATTTGCTGCCCATTAACTTTTGCCACAGGGCTTTCCCTGCTAACACTTAAAGGAAATGCAAACTTCACCACACTGTTAGGCCCCGTCGGTTGATGGTCTATCGTGAAAAAATTATGATTATAAACACTGGTTTGGATAGGCTTTTTCCCTGTGTTTTTCAGTTGATGCTCCAGAACCATTTGCGGTTTGCCTTTTATCAGTCGTACTTTTTTCTCATACACATACGAATATCCCTCCACATCCTTCAGTTGATGAGTAAATACCACGGCATCCTTCGACTTTTTTACCGTCCATTTACCAGGATTAGTAAGTTCGTAGTATCCAAATCGGTCAAATCTGTCTTCAGTAGTCTTACGTAAGCCTCCGATACCTATACGGACAAATTCTCCGCCTACAAGCGCCTGTTCATAATTTACCGCCATAAATTCCTCCGTCGGACCACAGATAGCATCGTGAATTTTCGGGTCATAGACAGGGAACCACTGTCCAAAGTAATCATGTCCCTGATACGTCAATTCAGGAATTACGCCCGACCAGTCAAACCGGCTGCCACGATAATATCCCTGCTCTGCATCAGGCAAATACAATTTAGCCGCTATCAGGCCATTAGTGATTTCAGCCTGGGGTATTTGCGTCCAGGCTATCTGATTCTCTAAAAAGAAAATAGATACAAGTAATAAAAGATAATTTTTCATGAGTGAAGATTTAAATATAAGTGCACAAAAATAACAAAAATAAATCAAATTTCTTTGGCTATTTTTTGGAATAACAGGTAAAAAAAATTACTCCACCTGTATCTTCTCTACCTGCCTCACCATTCTCCCATCATCCGTTATTCCTTCAATAACCACAGAATAAGTCGTGCTATAATCGGAAGTATAAAACTCAAAAGATACTTCCCCATCTTCAGAAATCACTACATCCGGTTTCCAGAAGATGGTAGTGCGGTAATCAGGAATCACAGAACGTTTTGCCGCCAGGGTTTCATATTTGGGCGAGTAAAACTCTACCGGCATTTGATAACCTAACGGAGTGTAAACAACATGATTCAGTTTCTCAGGGTCAGGATGAAATTCTCCCTTTCTGGTTGTAATACTAATCACTCCTCCTGCTCCGCGTATGCCATATGCTGTAGCGCCGACTCCTGTGAAAATGTCAATACTTTCAACTTCGTCAGAATTCATAATATTTGGATCTATAATACTTAGTTTCTGCTCCACTCCGTCAATTAGTATAAGGGCTTCAACATAAGAATTAAATCCTATAATATTGTTTATAAAAAAGAAAATATAAGTCGCTGTAATAACATCAAACTTATATCTTAAACCTGCTGAATATAAATGGTCATAAACATAAAGATGATGTTTTTGTTCTTCAATCGTTTCTCTTGTGATGGTTTTATCAGATGATGCATTTTCCCAAAACTGCGACCTGGGTTCAATTTTTTTAATAAGATTTGGCGCAGTTATGGCTACTTCTCCAAGTTGAAGCGTCCATATATCATCGTCAAATTTAGCGCGTTGTTCCGCTTTTTCTAAAAAAGCATCAACGCCTGTTTCATACGTTGTTTCATCTTCTGTTACCGGAATTGTCGATATGGGACTTTGCGGGGCATATACCAATGCGGGAAACAACTCCCTGTCAACAGTGAGTTTTACATTATCTCTTTCTCTATTGTCTAATGCCTGTAAATAGAAAGTGGTACTGTCGGGAAAATCCAATTCCGGAATGGTGAAAAATCCGTTCGCATCAGTTGTCGTAACCTCAAAGCCTCCGCCTTTCGTCGTCATCAATATTTCGCCGCCAGGTATCGGTCTGTTTCCGGTTAAAGCACTCACCTTACCCGATATGTTCTGAAACGTTTGAAAAGGAATCTGCGGTTTTTCAAATTTTCCTTTTGCAACTTCTGGTACATTATATCTTCGCCAGCCGTGCGTCATCATCAATACATCCATAGCATCATCATCCTGTAAATAATAAGCCGGATTTTCGATATACCCTTTCAATTCCGAAGAAAGCAACAAGGTAGACAGAATGGTAGTGGTTTCATCCACTGCAATATCTTTGTCATCCGTGATGGCTATAGAGATAGAAGCCCCACCCCATCCCTCCCCCAAGGGGAGGGGGCAGGAATCGGGGAAAGACAGGGGGGCGGCGACTTTTTTCCGTTTTTTATATACT
>Ga0082212_10007757_pt1 | contig 14114 bp, 12 predicted proteins | sample TergutNt197P3_FD_71548 | JGI IMG/M metagenome (GOLD analysis project Ga0082212, IMG submission 71548) | Neocapritermes taracua P3 segment gut microbial communities from Petit-Saut dam, French Guiana - Nt197 P3 | ecosystem: Host-associated > Arthropoda: Insects > Digestive system > Gut ... | reverse complement strand
CCGCAACAAGGTGCTGGCGCTCGACCCCGAATCGGATGCTTCGGGCGCCGGGTTCACCCCCGAAAGCGATGCCGCCAGCGACAACGAAGTGCGGGTGATCATCAAAAAAGGACTGCCGCTGGGCAACTGGTACATGTCGGAATTTGCAGGCGTCGACCAGCAGAAAGGTATCCCGATGATTTATGAAATAGAAACGCTGGCCGACGGCTCCACGCGCCATACGGGAAATATCATTCCCGCCACGACGGCTAACTATGCCAATAACCGCATGATTCTCAATGGGAAGTCGTCCATACCGAAGATAGTGGGCGGATTCAATACGAGCCTGTCGTACAAGGGCTTCGATCTGAACATGGTATGGAATTATGCTGCCGGTCATTACATCTACAACCGGCTGCGGCAAAACATGATGACGCCCAGCGAAGGGTTGTGGACGCTCTCGCGCGATTTGCTCACCGACAGTTGGATGCGCCCCGGCGACCCATCGAAATATGCCATGGCGACGATCGCAAGCACCTATTTTTATGACGAGGCAGGCATCCCGTCGGTCGATGCCTACAACTATGGCAGCGAGCGAACCCCCAGTTCGCTTTGGTTGGAAAAAGGCGATTACCTGCGCCTGAAAAATGTTCAGGTGGGCTACAATCTGCCGGAGAAAATCTGCCGCGTTTCACGCATGAAAGCGATTCGCATCTACTTCAGTGGCAGCAACCTGCTCACCTTCACCAAATTTTCGGGATACGATCCGGAAGTGGAAATCGGTCGCAATTCGATCAGCAGCGTTGTCTTTTTCAGCAATCTGCCGCAATCAAGCATCTACTCGCTTGGACTTAACGCCAAATTTTAATACGAAAAATTAATATATGTATGGAAAAATTTTTCAGCTATATAAAAGATAGGTACCTCCTGTTTGCTTTCCTCATTTTTTTAGGGTCGTGCGACAACTATTTCGAGTTGGAACGACCTGTCCAGTACCCGTGGCAGACCCCCGCCGAACTGGAACTGGCAGTTCGCGAGGGATACCGTCAGCTGTGCTGCCAGGACTGGGAGAACCCGCTGGGCACGCTGTGCCTGCTGCATCTCGGACAATCGGACGTAGTGCAAAAGTTGCCCGAATCGATGAACTTAGGCACCACTTATTGCGACCAGTTCTATAACCGCGTCTATCGAACGGCGCCTACCGACAAGGAGGTCGACTGGTGTTTCAAATACCTGTACTACATCATCACAAACAACAACACCGCCCTGCAATTGCTCGAAGATGCCGAAGCAAACGCGACGGACCCCTTTGAGGGCATGCTGGACGATGACCGCGAATTTGTACGGCGGCTTCGGGGCGAACTGTATTTCATGCGTGCGGTAGCCTACTGGTATCTTGCACGGATCTATGCGCCGCCGTTCGATACGGGTGGCAGCAATGACAGCCGTCATTTTGTCGTGCGAACAGGCTATGTCAATACGGTAAGTGATTTTAAGAATCCACCGTTAGGCACGGTTGCCGAAGTGTGGCGACTGATACAGGACGATTTTGAAAAGGCAAAACAGTTGTTGCCCGAAAGCTACGTCGCGTCAGAAGTGCAGCCCAAAGCACGCGCCAACCGGTTTGCCGCCTCAGCCATGCTGTGCAGGGTGTATTTCATGACCGGACAACACGAGAAAGCCCGATCCGAATGTGATTATATCCTCGCCAGCGACCGGTACGACCTCACCGAAGACCCCATCGCAGCCTTCAACCGCATCGGCGCCGCCGACGCCCGCGAAGTGATATGGGAAATAGCGTTCACCACGGCGGTCACGACCGGTCGGGTCGACAAGATACCGGGTATCTTCGGCAAAAACTGGTACAACAGCGCCGCCAACCAGTCCCAATATACGATGGCCTATTCCGCACTCAAAAACATCGGGTGGATGGTCGACGGACAAAACGGCAACTTCGCCGAAACGCCGCAGGCACTCCTCGACTTGCGCTATACACAACTATACAGGCGTTATGAACCCGGCACCGACCCCGGCAACCTGTTCAGCCCGAAAAATCCGCATGTGTGGATCGACAAATATTTCCGCTCGCCCTACTCCTACGGCGAATACAGCAACCGCCCGATGATTCGCCTGGCGGAGTTTTACCTCACCCGCTCCATCCTCCGCTACAACAGCGGCGACCGGCAGGGCGCTGCCGCCGACGCGAACGTCGTACGTCGCCGCGCCGGCTTGGCCGACATCCCGGCAACCGCGCTTACAGCCGACGACATCCACAACGAACGCATCAAGGAACTGACGAGCGAACATGGCGACCGCATCTACTATCTGATAGGTCTGCGCCTGCCGCTCTACATCGGCGACCGCGACCCCGCCCGCTACACGCCCGTCATGCCGCCCTATACCGACTATTACTGGGACGTGCCGCTCTACGAGCGACAACAAAACCAGGCATACCATTGATGTCATCATTGACCTTATCTTTGACTTTATCTTTGGAAATGTTACAAAAATTTCAATTTTTATCTTTGGAAATGTTACAAAAATTTCAATTTTTATCTTTGGAAATGTTACAAAAAAATCCGAATTTATGTTTGGAAATATAACAAAATGTTGTATTTTTGCAGCGCATTTTAGTATTTAAATTTATGTATTACAGAAGAATAATATCATCGCTACAAAAATGGGCTAAAAGCCAACACAGGAAACCACTCGTTTTGAGAGGTGCCAGGCAGGTCGGAAAGACAACAATCATGGCGGAATTTGCGAAGGAGTTTGATACTTTCCTATCCTTGAATTTGGAAAAACCTGCCGACAAAGCCGTTTTTGAATCAAATGATACAGTTGACGACGTGCTTACGGCCATCTATTTGTTAAAAAACAAAGAGCGGAAACAAGGTCGAACCTTGCTTTTTATCGACGAAGTGCAGACTTCCGGAAAAGCGGTACATTTACTGCGCTATTTCTACGAGGACTTGCCCGAACTTTTTGTGGTTGCAGCAGGTTCCCTGCTCGAAACTTTAATAGATATACAAGTTTCGTTTCCTGTCGGAAGGGTGGAATACTTAGCGATGCGACCTTGCTCTTTTAGCGAATTTTTGGGCGCGATCGGCGAAAATCAAATCAAAGACAAGTTGTTGTCAGTCGAGCTTCCCGAAGCAATTCATAGCCGGGTAATGAAACTTTTCAACGAGTTTGCGCTTGTAGGCGGAATGCCGGAGGTTGTTGCGATGTATGCCGAAAAACGCGACATCGTGGCGTTACGAAAGGTTTACGACTCGCTATTAAGCGGTTACAGCGACGATGTTGAAAAATATGCAAGCCAAAAGAATGAGCGTAACGTGTTACGCCACATTTTGAAAAACGGTTGGCGTTACGCGGGGCAACGCATTAAATTTGAATGTTTTGGAGAATCAAATTACAAATCGCGCGAAGTCGGCGAGGCATTCCGAACGCTCGAAAAAGCAATGCTCCTGGAACTCTGCTACCCTACCGTCACAACCGATGTCCCGCTTTCTCCCGATTTGAAAAAATCGCCTAAACTGCTGTGGCTCGACACGGGCATTGTAAATTACGTTGCAAAAAATCAACTGGGACTTTTTGGTTCACAAGATATTAGCGAGCATTGGAAAGGAAAAATCTCCGAGCACATTGTTGGACAGGAAATGATGTCGCACAACGATTCTGTATTAGCCCAAAGAAATTTTTGGGTGCGTGATGCCAGAAATTCACAAGCCGAACTTGATTTTGTCGTTCAAATGGAGAACCAGATCGTTCCTGTTGAAGTAAAATCGGGACACAATGCCAGAATCAAGTCCATGCACTCGTTTATGGAAACGTCAAAACACGATTTTGCAATCCGCTTCTGGAATAATCCGATGCAAAAAGACGCGGTCGAACTGCAGGGCGGCAAAAAATACACGCTCCTCAACTTGCCGTTTTACTATGCGGAAATGTTGGATAAGATATTGAATATGAATGATATTTACTAAACGATATGCGTAATGGAAACACCTGTCTTGAACGAACATCACAAAGCGGAATACCCGCCCATGCACACGACCGAACATATCCTGAACCAGACGATGGTGCGCATGTTCGGCTGTTCACGCTCAAAAAACGCACACATAGAGCGGAAAAAGTCAAAATGCGACTACCTGCTTGCACAAGCGCCGACCGACGAACAAATGGCCGAGATCGCACGAATCGTCAACGAAGTGATTGACCGTCATCTGCCCGTCATGAGCGAATATATGCCTCAGGCAGAAGCCTCCCGATACGTCGACCTGAGCAAATTGCCCGACGATGCCTCGGAGACCCTCCGCATTGTGCGCGTGGGCGACTATGACGTCTGTGCGTGCATCGGCGAGCATGTCGACAACACATCCGAAATCGGACATTTCAAAATGTTGAATTACGAGTTTGCAGATGGCCGGCTGAGGCTGCGTTTCAAACTTGAGAAATGAAGAATTAGAACAATGAGTCAACCGTTAGCAGAGAGATTACGCCCCACGACGCTCGACGATTACATCGGTCAGAAGCATATCGTCGGCGAGAACGCCGTCCTGCGCCGGATGATCGAATCAGGGCACGTCCCGTCGTTTATCATGTGGGGGCCGCCGGGCGTCGGCAAGACGACACTGGCTAAGATCATCGCCCACAAGCTCGATACGCCTTTTTACACGCTCAGCGCCGTCAGTTCGGGCGTGAAGGATGTGCGGGAAGTCATCGACAAGGCCAAAAGCAACCCGCTGTTTCAATCGACCCTTTCGCCGATCCTGTTCATCGACGAGATACACCGTTTCAGCAAGTCGCAACAGGATTCGCTGTTGAACGCCGTCGAAACAGGCGCCGTCACCCTCATCGGCGCCACCACCGAAAACCCTTCGTTCGAAGTGATCCGTCCGCTACTTTCCCGATGCCAGGTTTACGTGCTCAAATCGCTCGAAAAGGACGATTTGCTGACGCTCCTCCACAAGGCCATTACGTCGGACTTCGTGCTGAAAGGTATATCAATAAATGTACGCGAGACCGATGCGATTCTCCGTTTTTCGGGCGGAGATGCACGCAAGCTACTGAATATAATAGAATTAGTCGTGGCGGCAGAGAAAGGCAACGACGTCATTGAGATAACCGACCAGAAAGTAGTCGACCGCTTGCAGGAAAAGCCGGCAGCATACGACAAAGGCGGCGAGATGCACTACGACATCATCTCGGCTTTCATCAAATCCATTCGCGGCAGCGACCCCGATGCAGCGGTCTACTGGCTGGCGCGCATGGTGGAAGGCGGCGAAGACCCCGAATTTATTGCCCGTCGCCTGCTCATCTCGTCGGCCGAAGACATCGGGCTGGCCAACCCGAACGCCATGCTGCTGGCTAACGCCTGCTTCGAAGCCCTTAAAAAAATCGGCTGGCCCGAAGGACGCATCATCCTGGCGGAAACAACCGTCTACCTTGCCTGCAGCCCCAAAAGCAATTCCTCCTACCTTGCCGTCGAAAGCGCTATCGCAACCGTACGCGCGACCGGCGACCTGCCCGTCCCGCTACACCTGCGCAACGCGCCCACCCAGCTGATGAAAGACCTCGGATACCACAAAAACTACAAATACGCCCACGACTACAAAGACAACTTCGTCAAAATGAACTACCTCCCCGACGAACTGTTGAAACACCGTTTCTGGCATGGACAGCACAATCCCGCCGAAGACAAGCACATCGAACGCATGATTCAGCTCTGGGGTGAACGGTTTAGGTAATTTTCAATTCGTAATTGTAAATTACGAATTGAAAATTACTAATTACTAATTACTAATTACTAATTACTAATTACTAATTACGAATTACGAATTACTAATTACGAATTACGAATAAATATAAGGTACTATATATCAGACTTTTTAGTATTATTAACAGTTCCAAATTGTAATTTTCCCCGAAAAAATGCGTTATGGAATAAAATATGTCTTACTTTTACCACAAAAAATAGATCAACATGCCTTTTATTAATGAACGAATAAAAAACATGGACACTAAAATGCAGGCATTGGAAGTGATAAAAACAACAAGTTTATGGGAAAAATAATTCAGTTAAAGGATATATCAAAAATCTACACCATAGGCGGGACAATAGAAATCCCTGCCCTTAAAATGATTACGGTCAGTATCGAAAAAAATGAATATGTCGCCATCATGGGTCCATCGGGCTCGGGCAAGTCTACCCTGATGAACATTATCGGTTGCCTCGATACGCCCACGCAAGGCTCCTATATCCTCAACAACCACGATGTCAGCGACCTGACCGACGACCAGCTTGCCGAAGTACGCAACAAGGAGATAGGATTCGTCTTCCAGACCTTCAACCTGCTGCCCCGCTACGATGCGCTGGGAAACGTACAACTGCCGCTCATTTACGCAGGCGTCTTGAAAGCGGAGCGGATAGAACGGGCCAAAGAGGTGATCGAACAGGTCGGCCTTACCGATCGTATTCATCATAAGCCCAATGAGTTATCCGGCGGTCAACGACAGCGTGTAGCCGTAGCGCGCGCCTTGGTCAGCAATCCCTCGATTATCCTTGCCGACGAGCCGACAGGCAACTTGGACAGCAAGACGTCGGTCGACATCATGCGCCTGTTCAGCGACATACACCGTAACGGCAACACGATCATCTTGGTTACGCACGAAGAGGACATTGCCCGTTACGCGCATCGCATCATCCGGCTTCGCGACGGATTAGTAGAATCGGACGAACAAAACCCGAATATCCGAATCGATTAAACGACGTTCAATGAAAAAAATACGACGAAGGGAAGGCGCCTCAACAATGAACGCAAGGATGAAACGATTGATTTTTGTGGTCGTTTTTTTTCAACTGTTTTCGTGTACGAACGAAACGAGTATTTCGACCTATACCGTATCGAATGGCAATTTCACCCATTCCATGTTGGTCGAAGGCTTCGTAGAGCCGGTTTTGTCGACCACCCTTACCACCCCGAGAGGCTCCAACGGAACGGTGCAGTTTCTTGTTGAAGAAGGCGAGCAGGTAGAAGAAGGTGAAGTGGTGTGTATCATCGAAAACAATCAGCTCGCCAACGATTATGACCAGATTCTCATTCAACTTGAAAATTCCGAGACAGGACTCAACAAAACGAAAGCCGACCTGAACATGCAGTTTGCCTTGCTCGAAGCACAGGTAAGGACGAACGAAGCCGACACGAAAATAGCGCAAATGGATTCGCTTCAACTCGCTTATGTCTCACCCAGTCAAAGGGCCATCAAGGAACTGGAACTGGAAAAGGCAACCATCCAAAAAGCGCGGTATGAAAAAAAACTGGAAGCGCTCAAGTTTATCCAACAAACCGAAATCAGAAAAATGGAGTTGGAGATTCAACGGTTCAAGCTTCGCGTCAACACGATGAAAGAACAGTTGGACGGACTTACGATTAAGGCGCCCCGAAAAGGAATGGTCGTCAGAACCATCAATCCGATGACCGGAAAAAAACTGCAGATTGGCGACCAGGTATGGAGCAATTTCCCCATTGCCACCCTGCCCGAATACAAGGAAATGAAAGTCAAGATCACGGCTTCGGAAGCAGATTTTAAACATATAAGCATGAACGATTCCGTCGTCTATACTTTCGACGCCATGCCCGAAAACAAGGGATCAGGAAAAATAATAAAAAAATCACCGATCGGGCAGCCCTACAAAAGGGGCGCTACCGTGAAATTTTTTGAGATAGAAGCCTCCATCGTCGAGGTCGATTCGATGCCCGATCCGGGCTTTACGGCCAATTGCCTTATCATCATGAAATTAGTTGAAAATGTAATATCCATCCCGCAAATTGCTGTGTTTGAAGACGATTCGATAAAAGTTGTATACGTACAACGGAAAAAAGGCTTTGAAAGCCGACAGGTGCTGACCGACATCTCGTCGCCTACCGAAACGGTCGTTACAGCCGGACTGGAGGACGGCGATGTCGTTGCGCTCAGCAAACCGAAAGCCACACGGATAAAGGTTCACACCGCCCTACCCGATTCGCTGCTTCAAAAACCGGAGACGCCTGCCATTGAACCGGTTCCGAATAATGCCACCCCAGAAGGCGGGGCAAGGCCTGCCCCACCCCTACCATCCAATAATCTCAATACGTTAAAATAAAATGAATCATCAATCAAAACTCATTAAAACCAGCCGATCAGGCCTTTTTATCCTGCTTGCCGTGCTGCTTTTTGCCTGCAAGGACAAAAACGCAAACCAGATACCGACAGGAAAAGCGGTGAAAGGTATCTTTTACATCGATATGTACGAAGAAGGCGAACTGGAAGCCGTCAATTCAATCAACATCTCATCGCCCTCCATCTCCTGGCGGTTCGCCTATAACTTGAAAATATCCTTTATCGTCAAGGACGGCGCCGAAGTGAACGCCGGCGACACCCTCGTCGTCTTCGATCCTACCGACATCAACAAGGCAATAGCCGACGCGCAAAGCAAATTAGAAATATCAGGCGCCGAACTGGAAAAAATGATCGCGCAACAGGAATCCGACCTCGAAGAGTTGAATGCCGACTATGAAGTGACACGTATCTCGTTCGAGATCGCCAAAATCGAACTCGAAAAATCCGAATATGAATCGGACAACATGAAAAAACAGATACAACTGAGCCTCGATAAGGCCGAGATAGCCTTGCAGAGAGCCAAAGAACAGATCGAAAACCGCAAGAAAATCAATGCGGAAGAGATCAAACAGAAACAACTGACCATCAACCAGAACCAGGGTCAACTCAACGAAGCGAACGATGCCCTTCAGCGACTGACCGTCACCGCCCCCTCGCCGGGAATTGCCATCATCGCCCGCAACTGGGCCAGTTCGAACAAGTTCCAGGTGGGCGACCAGACATGGACAGGGTCGCCCCTCATCACACTCCCCGACCTCTCGCAACTGAAAGCAATCGTGAAAATCAACGAGGTGGACATCGCAAAGATAATCAGAGGATTGAATGTTGAAATCAAGCCCGACGCCTTCTCGGAAACCAAGTTTACGGGCGTCGTACGGGAAGTGGCAAACCTGGCGGTTAACAAGACGGGAACGACCAAAATCAAAGTCTTCCCCGTGGCAATCTATCTGAATGAGACGAACAAAGACCTGCTGCCGGGACTGACCGTGAGTTGCCGGATTATCATCGATAAAATAGAAGATGTGCTGTACGTCCCTATCGACGCCGTGCATGCCGAGGCAGAAAAGAACTTCGTATATAAAAAATCGGGTGGCGGTTTCAAAAAAGTGGAAGTGGAAATAGGACGAAGCAATTCCGACTATACCATCATCGTTGGCGGACTCGACGAAAAAGACGAGGTGGCGCTCACCGACCCGTTCTTCGAAGCCAAATCAGATAGTGAAACGAATAGTGGCAAGTAGGTTTCGGATTTCAGAAAAATATAAGTACATGATAATACAATAGTTGAAATGAATAAAATACAAATCCTCCTGTCGACCCTTATCACCGTATTGCTGTTGACAGCATGCGGCAAGCTAAGCCATTGGGGCGCCGACAAGGAAAACGCTTCAAGCGGCGAGACCATCATCGAAACAGGGACGCTCGAAGCCATCAACAACCAGCTGTTCTTCTTGCCGCGCTCGATGTACTGGTGGGAGATGCGCCTGACGGGAATGCTCGAACATGGCGCACAGGTCAACGAAGGCGATTCGGTCATTCAGGTCGACCCCTCGGAAGTCAACAAACTAATACTTGAAAGAGAAACAAACCTCGAAACGCAACTCGCAAACCTCGAAAAGATGGAGGTGGAGCAAAGCAACCAGATCAATGACTTGGAATCAAAAATAAAGAACGAGACCGCCTCTTTCGACCTGAAAAAAATCGAAATGGAATCGTCGCGTTTTGAGACCGAACGCATACAGGCCATCAAAAAACTCCAGTTCAAACAGGCCGAGATCACGCTTGCAAAAGAAAAACGAAAGCTGGAGCTTGCCCGGATCGTCATTGCGAACGATAAAAAAATACAGCAGATAAGAGTCCGACAATTGCAGGACGATATTGCAAGTTTCAACCGGATTCTGCCCACGCTCACCATACGGACGCCGGTGGCGGGCGTGTTCCAGCGCGGACGCAACGTGCGCACCACCAACGCATTGCTCAATGAGGGCGACGGGGCTTATCCGAGCTATCCCATCGGTAATGTACCCGAACTGAAATGGATGCGGGTGAACACGTTCATCAACGAGAACGATTTTCGCAAGATACGGGTCGGACAAAAAGTGATCGTTCGCCTCGATGCCCTGCCCGAACTCGTGTTCAATGGCGAAGTGGCGTATCTCGGAAAACTTTGCCGCCAAAAAGAACAAAACTCGCGGCAAAAAGGTTTTGACGTGGAAGTGAAAATGCTGGAATCCAACGAACGGCTGAAACCGGGGATGACGGTGAGTTGTGAATTTTTAAATAATTGATTGACTATGAATTATTCCGAGAACATACGGCTGGCTATCGGCGGACTGATAGACCACAAGATACGCTCGTTTCTGACGATGCTCGGCATCATCTTCGGCGTTGCCTCCGTGATTGCCATGCTCTCCATCGGCGAAGGTGCCAAACGCGAAGCAATTGCCAAGTACCAGGACCTGGGCGTGAACAACATCATTATCCGCGAGAAAAAACTGTCGGACGCCGAGCTGGAAGAGGTCAGGGCAAAGTTTTCGCAGGGACTGTCCATCCGCGATGCCAACGCGATCAAGGAAATCGTTCCGAACGTGACCATGATTGCCTCGCAGGCTGAGAAAAGTACGGAAGTCAAATATACCGACAAATCGACGAAATCAACGGTTATCGGTGTGACAGCCAACTACTTGGAGATGATGAATTACCGGGTCGGCAAGGGCGAAATGATCAACGACCATCATTACAACCTGAAACTGAAGGTTTGCGTGCTCGGCGCCGGCGTGGCCGGTAGCCTGTTCGGATACGAAGACCCTATCGGACAGATGATCAAGGTGGAAGACCAGTGGCTCGAAGTGATCGGCGTCCTCGAATCGAAAAGCCTGTTCACCGAGACGGTCGGCGAACTGGCAGCGCGCGACCTGAACACCGACGTCTTTATCCCCCTGTCGACATTCCTCAACCGGCTCACGCGCGAAAACATCCTGACCGGCGAGATACAGCAGATCACCGCGCAGGTCGACAATTCAAACACGCTTGTCGAAGCATCGGGACTTATCAACGAGATACTGAAACGGCACCACTTCAACAACAACGACTACAACATCGTGATCCCCTACGAGTTGCTCAAACAGGAAGAGAAGGAAAGACAGATATACAATATCCTGCTGGGCGCCATTGCCGCCATCTCACTGATCGTGGGCGGGATCGGGATCATGAACATCATGCTGGCAACCGTCATGGAACGGACCCGCGAGATCGGAACACGCCGCGCCATCGGCGCGCGCAAGTCGGACATCATGAGCCAGTTCGTGACCGAAGCAGTCGCCATCAGCGTCGTGGGCGGCATCATCGGCGTGTTCTTCGGCATAGCCCTCTCCCTGTCGGTGACGCTGTTTACTGAAATCACAACGTATATCCGGTTCTATTCCATCCTGCTCGCCTTCACCTTCTCGGTGCTTGTGGGAATCGGCTTCGGCTACCTTCCCGCCAAAAACGCTGCCAACTTGAATCCAGTCGATTCGATGAGATATGAATGATTAATTACTAATTACTAATTACTAATTACTAATCAAAAAACTATGAAACAGATTTTAATATCTATTTGCCTGTTGATGGTTTGCCTCCCGGCAACCAAGGCGCAAATCTATCATCTTTCGTTGGAAGATTGCATCGAGATTGCCAAAAAACAAAGTTTTGAAATTCAAAACTTGTTGCAGGAAAACATTATCGCAGAAAAGAATTTGAAAGCTGCTACTGCGCTCCTGCGAACAAATGTAAACATGGATTTCACCTTGCCGCAATACACCGAAACCGTTCGTGAATGGGAAGACAGCACAGGTATTTCGTTCTATTCCGTAAAAACACTCAGGGGAATAGGAGGGCTCAATATTTATCAACCCCTGCCGACGGACGGACGAATTTATATTAACAGCGGATTATCGTCGGTCAACGACTACAATACCGACAAACGCGCTGCACAGTTCAACACCCGCATCGGCCTGATGCAACCACTCAATTCTTTCTGGGGATACAACGAAATTCGGTCGGAACTCAAAACTGCCAAATTGAACTTTGAACGTACGAACAAGGCGTTAAAACGGGCTGAACTGAACATGGTGTTTACGGTAAGCAGCGGTTATTATAGTCTGTTGCAACTACAAAAACGGATGGAAATAGCGCAGATGAACCTCGAACGACAAACCGAAGCGACTGAAATATCAAAAAACAAGTACGATGCCGGCTTGATACGCGAAGTAGAAAACCTCCAGAATGAAGTTGACCTGGTAGAAGCACAGAACGACTACGACATTACTATTCTGGATCTTAACTCTTCCAACAATTTATTCATAAAATTGTTGGGTCTGGAGTTGGATGCAACCGTTACCATCAAAACCGAGATGGACCAATATGTCGCCGTAAATGTAGACCCCGAAAAAGCAGTCTTGATGGCTATCGCCAACCGATTGGAGGTGAGAGACCGGGAAATTCAAATCGAATTGCAACAACTCAGTATCAAAAGACGAAAGTCACAGGGCATGCCGCAAGCTCGACTCAACGCTTCGTGGGGAAAAGATGGCGTAAGTAATCTCTTGTCTTCCGAATCGTATTCGAGTTCGGTTTCGAGCACGTGGAGCGACCTCAAAACACGTCCCGCAAACTATCAGGTTGGATTGACCGTCAGTATTCCCATTATTGATTGGGGACGAAACAAAAGTTTGGTGAAAGTGGAAGAGGCAAGACTAAAACAATATGTGCTCGGAAAAGAAGACCAGGAGCGTGATATAGAAGTGGAAGTACGCAATCTGGTGGCCGATGTTCAAACAACACTGACGCAACTTCAGAAGTTGGAAAAGAATGTAAGCGTAGCCGAAAAAAGTTATGGCATTACGCTGCAACGCTATACCGACGGCGATATCGACAGTCAGACGCTGGCCTTAGACCGAACACGCCTCAATAATGCCCAGTTAAGGCACCTCACTACCTACGTCAACTACCGCCTGAAACTCGCCGACCTGATGCGAAAAACGTTCTACGACTTCGAAAAAGACACGCCGGTTGAATAGTTTGCCGCATAAACTATCTTTTATAGTTTATTAACTAAAATAATTAGTTTCGTAACTAAATTATTCCGTTCTTTGCATCGTCATTCAAAAAAAAGGAGGAATCATGATGCAAAAACTGACGGCAAAAGAAGAAGAACTGATGCGTTTCTTCTGGGAAAAAGGCGCGTTGTTCGTAAAGGAAATGCTTGACTTTTACGACGATCCCAAACCGCATTTCAATACGCTTTCGACGATCGTACGGGGTCTTGAAGAGAAAGGATTCCTGTCGCATAAAACGTATGGCTCTACCTATCAATACTTTGCAGTTATTGATAAGGACGAATACAGTCAAGGTACCTTGAAGCAAGTGATTCATAAATACTTCGACAATTCATACCTGTTTGCCGTATCGTCGCTCATCAAAAGCGAAAATATCTCGTTGGACGACCTCCGCCAACTGATTCAGGAAGTCGAAAATCAATCCGCTCCATCCAAACTGTCTGAAAAATAAAGGTTATGGGAACGTTTTTCGCTTATGCCATCCAATCATCGGTCTGCCTGATACTATTCTACTTATTTTACAAGGCGCTACTCAGCCACGAGACGTTTCACCGTTTCAACCGCATGGCGTTACTGGGAATCATGCTGTTGTCGTTCGCCATTCCCTTTATGCTGACGCTATTCCCGATTCGTGAAACGCCTGCCATACAGCCCCATTTTTCGGGTATGGTCGATGAGCTTTCCACAGCCATCCGCGCCGGTAATCCGGTAGTGGAGCACGCCAAAAATGAAGCCCGAAGCGCCCTGCTTGCGTTGTTCCTGCTCATTTATCTGACAGGTTGTGCCGTATGCCTTATTTACATCACCCTATCAACCCTCCGGATCGTACGGATGATTCGCGGTGGAACCTGTTACCCCACCCCCTGCGGA
>Ga0082212_10007756_pt1 | contig 14114 bp, 11 predicted proteins | sample TergutNt197P3_FD_71548 | JGI IMG/M metagenome (GOLD analysis project Ga0082212, IMG submission 71548) | Neocapritermes taracua P3 segment gut microbial communities from Petit-Saut dam, French Guiana - Nt197 P3 | ecosystem: Host-associated > Arthropoda: Insects > Digestive system > Gut ... | reverse complement strand
CAGTGGGTTTCATCCTTTGGTTTCTCCTTGCATACAAGTCTGCAGAGCTCATTATGTGTTTCTTGGCTTATCGGCTCTCTTCCCGGCTTGCGTGTCTTGTCATGCAAGAGTGAATCAATACCGTAGGTATTATAACGATTGATATATAAACTTACTGTTGCCCGGTCTATTCCCAGAAATTCGCTGATTTCCTCGGTGCCTTTATCTTTTTCCCGTAATAACACTGTTTGTAAACGTACCGCGTATTTGTGCTTAATATGCCCAACGTTTAACAGTTTCTCCATTAGTTCTTTATCTTCCGGGTTTAAATTTGCCTTTAATGCTTTCATGGCAATATTGTAGCATTGTATTTTTATTTTGTCATTTGTTATTTACAGAACACTAGCGCTAACCGTTTGTTGAATTTGTCGGATAATTAAAAAGTATACGAAACTTAAAAATAATTCACACAAAATTAATTAGTAATGGTATACTTAGTACACTATGGCGCGATTTAAATACACAGACAATTCGCAGGGGCAATTTATTCAGGTCAATCTACAGGAACAATTGCTCCTTGGGTCTTTTGAATGGACGATTGACTATCTGATAAATACAATGGATTTATCATTATTTGAACATAACTACCATAACGATGAAAGAGGCGCTGCCGCTTATTCGCCAAGGGTATTATTAAAAGCAATTTTGTATTGTTACTCCAGAGGAATATTGTCGTCCCGGCAAATAGAAAAAACATGTAAAGAAAATATTGTAGTAAAAGCATTGTCAGAAGATAGTGAACCAGACCATGACACCATTGCAACATTTATATCAAGCAACAGCGAAGCGGTAAAGGATTTATATACTCAGGTTTTATTAAAATGCTGTGAATTAAACCTCATAACCGGAGAAATGTTCGCAATTGACGGGTGTAAACTACCATCCAACGCCTCTAAAGAATGGTCAGGGAAAATAAGTGATTTAAAGAAAAAGAAAACAGACCTTGAAAAGTTAATGTTAAGGATAATTCATCAACATAAAGCGCTTGATCGTAATGAAGAAGCAAAGAAAATACAGGAACCGTTTAGAAAAACAATCGGGGAGGACAAAGAACGTCAAGAACGCCATGTCAAGAGAATTAAAGCCAAGTTACAAAAGATCGAACAGTTTTTAGCTACCCATGAACCGAAGTTAGGGCCGTCCGGACAGGAAGTACAGAGTAATATCACAGACAATGAAAGCGCCCGGATAAAAGGCTCTCATGGCTATATACAGGGATATAATGGAATAGCGATTGCAGATTCCGGCAATCAGGTGATAATCGCAGCCGAAGCGATAGGTTCTGGTGCTGAAGTCGGCTGTCTGGCCGGGATGCTGGACAGCCTGGAAACAAATATGCAAAAGGTAACAGGGAAAAAGCGACCGCTTAAAAAATTCCTTGTTCTGGGCGACACCGGCTATTTTTCCGAGGATAACCTTCAGGAAGCAAAGAAACGAAACATTGAAGTGTTAATCCCTGACCCGCAATTCAGGAAACGTGATCCCAGCTTTGATGATCGTCACAAGTATAAAGACACCAATGTTAAGAAATACTTTGATATTGATGATTTTAGGTATAATAAAAAGGAAGACTGTTACATCTGTCCGGCAGGGAAGGTTCTTCCCTATAAATGCGATATTGAGTTTAAGTCTCGTGGTACCAGCGGGAAACAATACCGGTTGAAAAAGAGTGTATGCTCGGTATGCAAATTGAAAGGGCAATGCATAAACCGTAAGGAAGGGAAAGGGGAATTCCGTTCTTTGTTTATTATGTACAAGAAGTATAAAGAAAACCTATCTGAGAAGATGCGGGAGAAGATAGACAACCCTGCATACCGCGAATTATATTCCCGCCGAATGCAGATAATAGAACCGGTATTTGCAAACATGACGTACTGTAAGGGGATGGACAGGTTTACGTTACGGACAAAAAGGAAAGTAAACATCCAATGGCAATTATATTGTATAGTACATAATATGTGGAAATGCATAAAACCATTGAGCCAGCAATATGGGACATAGGGAAAACAAGGGGATAGTATTGCCAATAATTATGTTCCTGGAATAATCAAATAAAACAATTTGCGAATAATTCACCGGGAAAAAATGATTAATTGTTAAAAATCAAAAAATCGACAAACTGGTTATGTACATTCAGGCATATACAATTTATTTACTCTTTGTATTTACGGAACAAATAGAAATTCAGGGCGAGTATCCTGCTTTTTCAATTTTTTATTATATCCAAAACTATACCAGAAAATTGCTTTGGATTATCCATAAACGGGATATGCCCCATGCCTTCCATTACAAAGAATTTCTTATTTTCATTTTTTAATACAGTATAATAATCCCTCACCATTTCCATTGGAGTTATCCAATCGCCAGATCCCGATATAAAAGCCATTGGCACATTACTTTCTGTTAAGAATTCATTTATGTTAAATTCAAATGAAAAATCCATTAACGACGAGAACATTGAGAAATATTTAGCAGCAGATATCATAACATTTAAATACCATTGCAAATCTGCAAATTTTAAATCAGGTGAAGTAAATACTTTCCAAAACAGTTTTAACATTGATTCATTTTCGGCCTTTAAATATTTTGTTATTAATCCCCTTAAATTTATAAATTCATCAACATTAGACGGATCATATCCGGCAAGCAATCTTTCAAATTCTGCTATATCTTTTTTATTATTATTTTTAATTGCAATTTCGAGTGCTTTTTTTCCTGAAAACAAATTACTTTCATTATCAATAACTTGACCAATACCTATATATTCAGAAACATTTTCCGGATAATGTTTTAAATAAACAATACCAAGTGTTGTTCCCCATGAGTGACCCATAATAATTATTTGCTTCTGCTCAAATCTTTGCTTCAAATATTCAACTAATTCGGCAAGATTATGCACTAATATGTCCATTGTAATATTTATATTTTCCATTTCATTTTTGTAATAAGTCCTTCCACTGCCTCTTTGATCCCAGGAGACGAATGTAAAATCATTAATTAAGTGTTCCTGATAATAATATGATAAATATGGTATAGCCTGTCCGGGCCCACCATGCAGAAAAAGAATAACAGGATTATATTTGTTTTTCCCTCTTATTTGGATAAATTGCTCTACTCCGCCAATGACAATATAACTACTTTCAGATATGGCATTTTCGCCTGTTATTTTGGATTTACTTTGATTAATTCCTCTGGCAATTATAATACTGATAAATAAGAGGATTATTATTCCAACAAGGCAAATCAAGAACCATTTAATAATTTTCGGAATAATAAATAGTATTTTCATATTGATTATATATCAATTTTTCATTTTTATGTCAATACATCACTGTAATTTCAGGTAAATGAGGCTCCCCGAGGCAAGCATCGGGGTATCTGTAAACGTTACATAATCTCCCAGGGAGCCTCGTTCGATAGGAAATTTATTATACCGTCTGGTTTAATACCATATACTCTCGTGCTTTAATTCCTTTCAACCACGGCAAGCCGCGGGGTATTAAACCAGACTCTCGAATAAGGATATTCAGTGTAAATTGACACTTAGACTCTTTCTTATCACCTTCCAGTTCGGACAATAGGAATCCATAAGGTTTTTAAATTTTGTACCGTGCGATTTTTCCAGCAAATGTATTAATTCATGGATTATTACGAATTCCAGGCAATCAGGCGATCTCTTGGCAAGGTGAAGGTTCAGCACTATACGCCGTTCGCGGATATTGCAGGTACCCCACTTTGTACGCATGTTTTGTATTCTCCATTCTGCCGTTTTTACTCCAATAGTGTTTTCCCATTTTTTCAAAACCACAGGAACAATCTTTTTAAGAACATCCCTATACCATTCTTCTATGATTTTTTTCTTGCTGGCCTTTGCAGTATTTCTCCTTATCTGTAAAATAATTTCGGGTTCTTTAACAAACACTTTATTAATGCCGCCATGCTCAACATGGAGCGGATATTGTTTTCCCAGCAGCCATAAGGTTTCACCACTCACATAATTAAGTTCAACCGGACGGGGTTTGTCCGCCAGCTTCTTGCGGCATCTTCTTATCCAGGATATTTTTGAAAGTGCAAACTTTTTTATATCTTCTTCAGAAGCGGAAACAGGCGCCGCTATTTTAATCTTTCCGTCGGGCGCTTTAATGTGAATGTACATATTTTTGATGTGTTTCTTTTCAAAATGAATATCGATGTTGTCAATAACTATTTTTCCCATTAGAGATATGAACTGATACTTGTACAATTTCGCCCGTTATTTTTTGCTTTATAAAGCGATTTATCAGCTGAATTGTATAAATCATTAATGTCATAAGGAATACCGCATTGCACTACATGTATTCCAATACTAATAGTTATATAAGGCGCCACAATGGATTTTTCATGCGGTATTTTTAGGTCCCGTATTAAATGGTTTACATATATGCCTAAATCATTTGCTTCTGAATACTTTTCAATATGCCATAACATGGCAAATTCTTCCCCTCCGATTCTGGCGGTATATATACCTTTATCCTTTTGCAGATTATTCAGAGCTTTTCCAATTTCACAAAGACATTCATCTCCTTTGGGATGCCCGTAATAATCATTATAATTTTTAAAATAATCAATATCAAGAATAGCAATGCACATAAATTTATCTGATGGACGGTGATATAAGATATACCTCTGAAGTGTCTGCAAAAAATCCCTGCGATTCTTAAGCTGAGTTAATGCGTCTATGGCATTTTCGATTTCTAATTTACTTATACTCAATGCGGATATCATTCTGTGCATCATAATCTGCCAGCCAAAAATCAGACTAATTGCTACAGCAAAAAGAGCATTTTGCATGTCCAGAAACCAAACCGCCGGATTTTTAAACAATACAACAGCTGTTATGAAAAGAATCATTACGGCAAGTGTAAGGCAAAAGTATAATACAGGTGAAATAACATACGGAAACAATGCACATATAATGATACCTATAAAAATTCCGGCGATCTTTTCCGTCATATACCATACAGCCAGATAAAAGCCAATAAACATTGCATTTGCGTAATATAAAAGAATCAACCCGAGGACAAGTCCATTGCTTATCTGTTTTCCATTTTTATATTGATGATATTTGGATACAGAAAAAATAGAAATGAACAAAGAGACAATAACCGTTACGCTATGGAATTCCGCCTTAACAAAATCCCTTCCGGAAACTATTGCAAAAACCGCAAAAAGTACAGATAAAACAACAACCGTGATATTTGCATAGATCAAATCTATGATGTTTTGAGGAAACAGTATATCCATACATTTTCTGTAATCGTCCTTTCCAAGCCCGTAATAGAGCCATTTGCTATACAATTTCCTTATATAATTCGCCATGAATTAAATTGAAGCATTAAAGAATATGTTTTGTCAATTAAACCTCTTGACCACTCATTGAATTATGGCATATAGTTAACGTGATTTTCAGGGTTGGGTGCAATTCCCTACCGGCGGTACAGCCCGCTGGCACGCGGCTTAGGCTGCAAGTGCAGAGTCCGGTGAAATTCCGGCGCCGACGGCTAAAGTCCGGATGGAAGAAAATCTCCTATGCGTAAAGCAGCATATGCAGCTTAAGCTGTATTCTTCCTTAAATAATAACAATCCTGAAACATCACATTTTTATTACCGTGGGGCTAATATGAAACGTTCATTGCTTACCACCCTTTTTCAGGGGGTACTGTTATTATTAACAGCTTTCTTTTCAAGCTGCAATTACTATAATTATTTAAAAAGCATTAAAGCAATGAGTGAGCAGGCCGAAAGCAGGGAGCAAACCCTGACAATAGGTGTTTTTATTCCCGGCATTATGTCCGGCAGCCCTATTTACGAGATGCTTGCCAGAGGAGTACAGGCAGCTGCAGAGAAACACAACAGTGATACCGGCACAGAACAGGCTGTGGTTACCGTTATTGAAGGCGGTTATAATCAGGCCGAATGGGAAAATAAACTAACTGCCATGACAGCTTCCGGGTCTTACAGTCTGATCGTTTCTTCCAACCCTTCCCTGCCGGACATTGTTTCAGGAATATCGGCAAAATTTCCAAATCAATACTTTATGCTGCTCGATGGAGAGATGTCAGGAAATTCCCATGTGTATGCATTTCGCTATAATCAAAGGGAACAGGCCTACATGGCAGGATACATCGCCGCCCTGGAAACCGCAGCCCATGGCGGACCAAAGAGGATTGGCCTTGTTGCAGCTCAGGAATATCCGGTGATGAACAATATTATCCTTCCCGGATACCTTGAAGGCGCCCAGGCAGTAGATCCCCTCTATACAGTAGATTTTCGTATAGTAGGCAACTGGTACGATGCAGCCAAAGCAGCGGAGCTTGCTTCCGGCATGATACGCAACGGAATACGGGTTTTGCTTTGCATTGCCGGAGGGGCCAATGAAGGGGTAGTTAATACTGCCAGTCAGCAGAACGCAAAAGTTGTATGGTTTGATACTAACGGTTATAATATAAGACCAGGTACGGTAATTGGCAGCGCCGTGTTGTATCAGGATCTTGCTGCCTATTACCAGACACTCAGGTATTTAGCCGGAACACTGCCGTTTGGTAAAACGGAGATAATGGGAGTAAACGACGGTTATGTTGATTTTGTAGAGAACGATCCTTACTATATTGATGCAGTTCCGGAAGAAATCAGAAAAAAACAGGCTGAAATGATTGCAAAAATACGGAGAGGAGAACTATTATTACCATAATGAGGCAATACAGTTAATGGTCGAATTAAAAAAAGTGCACAAGTATTTTTCTTCAAATGGAGTAACAGCTCTGGACGGAGCAGACTTCGATCTTCATAACGGTGAAATTCACGTCCTGCTGGGAGAAAACGGCGCAGGAAAATCCACATTGATGCACATTATGGCCGGTTTTATAAAACCCGGCGGAGAAGGGCCAATCGGAAATCCGGGAACAATAAATATAAACGGAAAAGCGCGGCGCTTTTCTTCTCCTTCACATTCTCTTGCAGCGGGGATTGGCATGGTACGCCAGCATCCTCATCAGATTCCGGGTTTTCTTGTCTGGGAAAATTGTATAACCGGTTCCGGAAAACATCCTCCATTATTTGTAAACCGCCGTTATTACCGGAAACAAGTTTCCGATCTGAATGAAAGACTTAATTTCGGTTTGCCTTTGGACAGTCCGGTCGAAACTCTCTCGGTCAGCCAGGGACAAAAAGCGGCAATACTTACCCTGTTGCTTCGCAAAATTCAATTTTTAATTTTTGACGAACCAACTGCAGTGCTAAACTCTGCAGAAACTGAAAAACTTTTTGATCTGCTGGTATTATTAAAGGATGAAGGCAAGGGAATCGTTTTAATTTCACATAAACTCGAAGAAGCATTAAAAATTGCCGACCGCCTTACCATACTACGTCAGGGAAAAACTCAAATTTGCTGTAAACCTTTTGAACTTTCAAACGAAGAACTATACCATTATATCTTCGGCGCAGAATCAGGCGATTTGACACAACAATCACCGTACGAACTTTTTTCTGCATTTAATAACATTTCTTCAGTATCATTCACACCAGCGACGAAAAAAACCATTCTGACATTGAACAATTTCAAGGTAAATGTTCCGGGTCATCCCCTGATACGGGGACTTAATTTGGAAATTGAGCAGGGAACCATCATAGGTATTGCCGGCATACGGGACAGCGGACTGGAAACTCTGGAGCTGGCATTAGCCGGTTTTCTGCCCTTTAAGGGAAAGCTGCAAATAGGCGAAACAGAACTTTTCGGCGCAGAAAAAAGTACGGCAAAACGGATAAGAAGATTCCGCTCAGCAGGGGGCTGCTATTTAGGAAAAAAAATCGAAGGTGAATTTTTATCCATAAGGGACATTTTGCTTATCCATGCACACCGGCGCTTTCATAAATTCGGTATTATGAATCTGAAGGAAATCAGCAAATGGACAGAAGCGGTTATGAAAGCGGCAAAAGTCCCCCAAAGAAAGAGAGCAAGCGCTTCAGCTTTTTCGGGCGGTCAATTACAGCGATTGCTCTTAACCAGAGAAATGGCTGAACGCAGTATATTGATGGTGCTTTCCGAACCAAGCAGTGGACTTGATCTGCGTTATCGTAAAAGACTTGCTGCCTTGCTGCGGGAAAAGAGGGATAAAAATGCAACGGTGGTGATTTTTTCCACCGATGCTGAAGAACTCATGAAATTATCGGATTCTATTGCGGTACTGCGCGATGGAACTATTTCAAGAATCGTAGAATTAAAAAATGTAAGCAGGCCGCAAAAGGTAAAAGAAATAATTCAGACAGCGATGGTGGGAAAAGCAGGTGCGCGCCGCCGCCCGGCATCGAATCAAAAAAACTCCCCTGCGCCCGAAGGTTTGAGACCTTCATGAAAAAAATCTACTCTGTTAATAAAGATCTCCTGCTTGGCATTATTATTCCTCTTGGATGTGCTTTTATTATTCCCGTTATATTTATCATCGCCGGTTCAAACGATCCTCTTAAAACGCTGAAAATATTTTTTTTCGGCCCCTGGTCTAACATCTGGTTTTTGGGAAACACTCTGGACAGTATGGCATTACTGCTTACCGCATCTCTCGGAGCGCTTGTTGCCTTCCGCAGCGGTTGTTTCAATTTAGGCTGTGAAGGACAAATTTATTCAGGCGGCTGCGCTGCCGCTGTCGTGCTTCTGAATAATATTAATCTTCCCGGCCCGCTGATGCTCTTTTTAGCGGCGCTGGCCGCTTCTGCCGTTGGCGGAATTATGGGCGGTGTATCCGGCTTATTAAGGAAAAAAATCAATGCCAACGAACTTATCACTTCTTTTCTGCTGGCCGCAGCTCTGATTCCTGTGGGAGACTACCTTATTTCCGCAGTACTACGCAGCCCTGGAATGAATCTTTTGGCTACCGACAAATTATCTTCTGACAGACTTCTGACAAAACTCCTGCCGCCTTCATCATTGTCTGTTTCTATCATTATTGTTTTGGTTCTTATCTTTATATTTCAATTGATTTTCCGCCGGACTATAATAGGATACCGTTTTCGTATTGCAGGCGCCGCGCCGGGCCTGGCACTTTTTACCGGTATTGATCCGGATAAACGTTACACTCCGGCCATGGCTGTGTCAGGTTCCCTTGCCGGTCTTACCGGTTTTTTTGCCGTTGCTGGAACCTACGGTATGTGTTACCAGGGTTTTTCCGGCGGTCTTGGCTGGAATGGCATTGCTCTTGCCCTCATTGCAGGAAATGAGCCGCTGCTCCTTTTACCGGCTGTTCTTATCTTTGGTTCGATTAAGACAGGCGCCGGTGCGGTAATACTTCAGGCCGGTTTCGGTTTTGAAACCGCCGTTTTTATTGAGGCGGCAGTTTTGTTTCTGGCTGCCCTGCCCTTTGGCATCCGTTACCTTCGGGGGAGAAGCCTGTGATCGATTTTTTTGGCCGGCTTTTTACTTCAGCCGCCCCGCTGGTCATTGCATCTACCGGCGCTCTTTTTACCGAGCTGGCCGGCGTATTGGGAATTTTTACCGAAGGCTTTATGACCGCCGGAGCATTTTTTGCATGGGTTATTACTGCCCAAACCGGATCTGTTTTACTGGGAACAACGGCAAGCGCCTGCGGAGCCGCATTAATCGGATGGGCACTTGCCCGCTTTGTACGAAAAACCGGAGCCAATCCTTTTATCGCAGGCTTATCCGTCAACATAGCCGCCGCAGGAATAACCGATACCCTTTCGATAATGTGGTTTGATACCAAAGGAGTGATCCGTATTCCGGAATTCAACATGCCCCGCCATTATAATATTCCATATATCGAAGACATTCCTGTTCTGGGTTCGGTTTTTTCAGGTCATCTTCTTTCGGTTTATATTTCCTGGCTGGTTGTAATTGTTGCCTTGCTTTATATAAAAAAAACACCCTGGGGAATGCGGCTCCGCGCTTCAGGACTTTCACCAGAAGCGGCCAGAGAACGGGGCATCAGATCCGGCTTATACTGGGAAGGGGCATGGGCTGTCTCGGCATTCCTTGCTGCAATTGCAGGAGCTTTTCTTTGTTTCAGAGTGGGCTCTTATACGCCGGGAGGTGTTGCGGGCCGGGGATGGATCAGTCTTGCCGCAGTGTATCTTGGCTTCTGCCATGCGGGAGGTGTGTTTATCGCAAGTCTGGTCTTTGCTTCGGCAGAAATGGCAGCACAAAACATACAGAGTATTGCAGGTGTTCCGGCAACAGCCCTGCTTGGGCTTCCTAACGCCCTGGCGCTGTTACTGTATGTTGTATCTCAATGCATCAGAAAACAAAGAGCAAAAATTAAATTAAAACTGAAAAATAATATGAAATAAATATATATGGAGAAAAAAATGATTGTACTGGCCAATGATCACGGAGGGTTGATCCTAAAACAGTCTATAATTGAAGTTTTGAATGAATTAAACCTTCCCTATCGGGATATCGGAACAAACAGCACGGAAAGTACCGATTACCCGTTGTGGGGTTATAAAGCGGCGGAGCTTGTGGCTTCCGGTGAATGTGATCGGGGCATCGTTATGTGCGGAACAGGGGTAGGAATATCTCTGGCAGCAAACAAGGTTAAAGGCATACGCTGTGTAGTTTGCACTGACTGTTACAGCGCCAAACTTTCCAGGGCTCACAACGACGTAAATATGCTCGCCCTGGGCGGGCGGGTGGTAGGACCTGATCTCACAAAAATGATCGTCAGAATATGGCTGGAAACTCCTTTTGAAGGAGAACGCCACGCCCGCCGGGTAAAGATGATCATGGATATCGAGCAAAATCAGAAGCTCGTTGAATAAGACAAGACACGGGATATCTGTAAGTGTTACATATTTGTCAGGGAGCCTCGTGTCGTCATATCTTTTTGGTGCGGCGCAGCATCATGCCAAATAACCCGGAGATCGCCGCTTTTTTGCCGCCCAGTTTTTTTCCGCGTACATAGGTATGCGCCGCGTGAACATCGGCAAGCGAGCCGGATCTGGCGGCAAGAATGTCTGTTTCGACTGCAAAAAAACTTGCTTCTTTGTTTATTTCAAGGGTTCCAAAATTCGAATCCTGCCCTAACGCACGGGCGGGATTAACTGTGTAGCAGCGCATGGCTTCATAATTTGTCAGCGATTGGCCGGGGACGCAAAAGTCCACCATGCCCAGCATTTGCAAAAACGGATCGATGTCCTGTACCGGAGAATCCGAAGATCCGCATAACGCAACACCGGCGTCATACAGGCGTTTAAGCGGAACCTGCCGCGACGCGATTTCCTTCGGCAGATAGTTCTCGTAGCTTTTCAGATAACGCGTATCTATCCAGGAAAAGCCGGGCTGCACCGCAACAGCGATGTTGCCGCAGGCAATCAATTTTTCTACTGCTGCATTGGTAGGGAACTCGAAGTGTTCTATACGGTGAATCGTTTTGCTGTCCAGTTTTTCGTAGGCTGCGAGTATGCGGTCTATTGCGGCATCACCAATGGCATGAGAGGCTATCTGGCAGCCTTCGGCATCGGCTCGCCGTACCGCCTCGTCCACACCGTCTTGTGTATAGTAACAATCGGCAATGTCTCCTGTGTCGGCGTAAGGACTGTAGAATGCGGCGCTGTGCGATCCCACCGCACCGTCCATCTCCCAATCCCCGCAGCCGCCGATACGCCGGTTGGACATCTTTCTCCACAGAGGCCGCGTCTTTTCTATATCCATGTATTGCGGATACAAAAAAACGTCTATATCCATACGTGACGCAATAATGGCCGCCAATTTTATCAGTCTGTCGTTTTTAACGTCGCTGTTTCCGTCCATCGCGCAGACGCGTGTGATGCCATAGCGTGCACACTGGTTGGTAAAATTGGCGATTCCGCGCGCGATATCACTGGCACCTATGGAACCAATAAGGATCTCCATAACCCGGCCCTGTCTGAACTCGTGCTCAACTCCCCGCAGTATGCCGTCATGTCCCTCGGGATTAATTTCCAGCGCGCCTAACATCGATGTGGACAGGCTGCTGGAGTGCCCGTCGATGCTGTAAACTACAGTACGGCGGCCGCCTGTCCAATCATCAAGTTCCTGGCGCGTAGGCATGCGCTTTTCCGCCATTGCCTGGGGGATAAAACCGCTTGCGATAATGATGTCGTTAACGCCGCGTGCAGCACAGCGGGCGCGCAGACACTCGCCTGCTCCCACCAGTGTGTCCGGTACAACGCCGCCGTCTTTAATTTCGCAGATGTTATACGCGGTCGCAGATGTCATTACAGAATACAAAAAATGCAGGTGCGCATCGGTAAACGACGGGTAGGCATACAGCCCGCCGAGAACCACTTCCCTTTTATAGCTTCCGTTTTCGGGGCGCGTATCGGAGAGGTAGCTGATTTTTCCGTCCGTTTCACCGAGAAAGGAAAAAGTTTCGTCCTGCGTACAAAGTGTGTGGAACAGCGCCCCGGAAAACAATGTGCCGATACGCCGGCTCATATCTCCACCACACTGCCTACAGCCATTGCGATGTAAGACAGCACCACCAGAACCTGCGCCGGCAGCGATGCGAATCTGCCCAGGATGCGCGTTGGCCCTTCCTTATCGGCGCCGCGGAATGTCGGGATTATAAGTACAGCGATAAGAATGGCGTTGAGTCCGCCAGCTATCCGCATAAACTCCATGAATCCCCCCTGGCCAAGAAGCGTAAACAACAGCGTAGGCAGTGTGGCCAGCAGCCAACTGCTGCGCGTACCAAGTTTCGTTTGCGCCTTAATGATATCGGCCAGCGCCAGTGAAATTGACCAATAAGTGGTAACCATTGCCAGTAAGGTAAAAGCTGAACCTGTTATTTGCGCCCACTTTCCGATTCCGGCACTCCAGCCCAGCATGGCAAGCGGAGTAACTTCGGTAGACGAGAGCAGGGCGCAGAGTGTGATAACGAAGATCATAACAAAGACATTGATAAAACCGACAACAATCGCTTTTCTGATTTTCTTAATATCGCCGCCAAGGCCCTCTACCGTTTGCGGAATGGAAAAAAATGCAACGAACGAAAACATCGCCATGCCAAAATAGGCCATAACCTCGTTCCAGGCGCCGGGTAGTACCGGAAGCGGATTTCTGATGTTCAGAAACGAAGCGGCGGCAAGAACAGCCAGCATCACAAAAATAAAAAAAACAGCTATTTTCTCGCTGATACCGACGGCTTTAAGACCAAACAGGACGACGCTTGCCGCCGCGATGTAAAAGATGAGGCGGCCGAAAAGGGCATGAATGTTAAGATACGCCGAAATAATCTCGCCCCCGCCGGTGATATACGTTGAAAGAGTAGTGAGCATTACCAGCGCAACCATGCAGAAAAAGGCGATGGTTAACGGTTTTTTAAATTTTCCCGTAAACAGGAATTTTTCGTATATTGCAACTATCTGCCCGCCGCCCGAGCGCAGCGACAGATCTGCTACCATCATGTGCATCAATAAACTGAACAGATAAGACACTGCCAGAATAATCAGGCTAACAACAACGCCGTTACGTGCAGCAAGATACGGCATGGCCATAACGCCGCCGCCAATGCCGTATCCGGTCACGATACACGCGGCTTCCCAGACCGTCAGCTTGCTTTTCATAGTGTTTTCCTAAAACTGCGGAAGTAATGCTTTGTTCGCTTCAAACATCTCATTTACCATAGCGCGGGTACCAGCCATGTCGAGTTGTGTTGTTGTAAGCGGGTCAAACAGTATGGCATGGTAGATCATTTCTTTATTGCCTGAAATACAGCCATTAACGGCTAGCTCTTCGCATTGGGCGCTGTTCCCAATCAACAGGTTAAGCTGGGGCGGCAGCTTGCCGACATGCATGGGAAGTACGCCGTTTTTGCCTGCTATTGCCGGCACTTCCACGCAACAGCCTTCGGGAAGGCCGTCTATTAACCCAAAGTTACGCACGTTGCCGTTAAATTCAAAAGGCGTGTGATCTCCAAACACGGCATTAAAAATATAGGCAGCATATTCTTTGCCCCGTTCTGTTTCAATCTCTTTTTGATCAAGCCATTCCTGAATTTCACCCTGCCAACTGCTTTCCCTGTTAAAATATTCATTTAAAATATAGG
>Ga0082212_10007755_pt1 | contig 14114 bp, 18 predicted proteins | sample TergutNt197P3_FD_71548 | JGI IMG/M metagenome (GOLD analysis project Ga0082212, IMG submission 71548) | Neocapritermes taracua P3 segment gut microbial communities from Petit-Saut dam, French Guiana - Nt197 P3 | ecosystem: Host-associated > Arthropoda: Insects > Digestive system > Gut ... | reverse complement strand
CCTCAACGCCGAGCTGTCCGAGGGACGCCCATATAGCGATTTGGGTCGCGTATTCGTACTCGTCCAGCGTCAGGCCGGTAATGCCATGTTCCGCGATAAAGTCCGCGAGGGTGACTTGCGGATAGCCCGCCGCGAACGCGCCCAGCACCTTCGGGCCTGCTTCGTAACGGTTCTTGATAGGCAGCGCCTTTGTGGTCGGCACGGCTTTCAGACCGTGATTGATACAGTACGCCGGGCCGGTCACATTCTCCTTATTGGTCGTGTACTCCCAATAGGAACCGCCCAAAGCGTTGCCGTTTTGGTCTTTGAGGTAGGTGTTGCGGTTGCTCTGTTTGATGGTGACGGTGGTACTGCCGCTGTTCTCAATGGTGGGGCTGCCGGTCGCGGCGAACGCCGGGACAAAAAGGGACAAAAGGGAAACGGTTATCAGCGCGAAAGAGATATAGCGTTTGAACCGATTGTGCATAATGAAAAAACTCCTTCCATAAATGCAAAGAACAGGCTGTTTTGATTCAGCCTGCCCTTTGTTTGGGTTTGGGGGTTATTGGGTGCTGTTTGGGACAACAATTTCTTTGGAGAACGCAACCCTTTGAGCGTCGTATGGCGCGTATCTCATTGTCTCTCTAAAAGGTTCGCTGTTCTTGCTGTTGGTGGGGTCACAGTGTACCCACTTGCCGTCGAGATAGACCATCGCCCATGCGTGGTTGTCGCCCGAGATGCTGATTGCGGGGATTCCGGCCATTTCGCAGAGGTAGAGGAAAGCGTTTGCGTATGTCCCGCAAGCCCCTTTGACCGGCTCCGTTGAGGTGAAGACTTTCTCGATGCCCGCCGCGCTTTTCTTGTCGTAGGTCAGCCTTGTGTGGATGAACCGATTGAAAAGAATGATTTTCTCACTGTCGGTGAGGTTTTTGGCGGCGTCGAGGGTGTCTAAGGTGGCCTTGTCGAGCTTATAATCCGTTATCCCTACCGTTACCAGGAAGTATTCGGGGTAGAGGTAGTAGTCCTTTGCGTAGGTTTCAACATCGAAACGGTAGATATACAGCCTGCTGATGTCCGACATGACCGATTGGAATGTTCGCCGGGATTCGTAGTCTTTGGCTATCGCGTTTGCGTAGGAGTAATAAGGGTTGTAGCGGTTTTCGTTATTGCCGGGGATGATGCGGTAGCGGTCGATGACGGTTTGCCGCAGGGCGTTGTACATGGCGCGAGTCCAGCGTTCGTTGAAGATTGCGGGGTTTGCGTCTTGTGAATAATCCCTGCGGGACAGTTCCTTGCCGTCTATCGCCTTGGTGGTGAGCAGCGTGTCGCTGATGCTGCCGCTCCCGTCCGCGATGGTCTGGCCGGTTGTCTTGAGTTCCTGCGTGTCCGGCGCGGCTTGCGGCGCTGCCGCCGATGCCGGCGTTGTCAGACTGAGAACGGCCAGCAGGCAGAGCGCCATACTGAGAAATTTGTGCTTCATGATCAAAACCTCCTTCATCTGGGTCTCTGTTAAAATAGTACAGAGAGGAAAGCGTTTTTACAACAACACCATACCCAGATAAAAAGCGGAGGCTATCTACTACACTTCACGGGCCTGGACACAGACCCTCAGCTCCGGCCGGTTGGCCGCGCAGGTGATCAGCGTAACGATATTATTCTCGGTCCGGCCCAGCCGTGAGAAGTCGGTTTCATGGATCTGCCCGACAAAGTACACTTCGTAGGTCCTCGTCCCCAGTTTGGTCGTGTAGATGATCCGGTCCCCGTTTTTCAGAGTGTGGATACTCCCGAAATGATCCGCAAGACCACGGTTGTGCCCGGCGAATCCCACATTGCCGTTCCAGCTTGAGGTGGACTTGAAGTGCCCAACGCCTTTCTTCAGGTTCTCCAAGCTCTCGTCCTCATACACCTTAACCGATAGATTCAGTTTTGGAATGCTGAGGGCGCCGATGCTGCCATCCTCATAAAAAAGGCCGTCCGGCAGCGTAAAGTTGTCGGTGTAGGACACTTGGATCTGGTCCGGGCCGTTGGGTGCGGCGGGAGAGGACGGGTGGTATGAGGTATTGCCGTCGCCGGTGACCATGGGGGCGCCGTAGCTGATCCCGGGGTCTACGGGCATCCCAGAAATATAGGGCGTCAGCGATTCTCCCGTGCCCGGGGTGTTGGAAGACGGGCTTCCGAACGGCGGCGGGATCACGGCGCTGTCTTTGCTGCGGTTGACGTTAGAACTCTCGTCGATCCCTCCACCGATAATGGTCTCCGGCTCCACGGAGGTAGGCTTCCCGAACAGGCCGGGGTCCGCGCCTCCCACTTCATCCATTGCCGCCGCCGGCATCGTCGCCGCCATCGCCAGTATAAGCGTCAGCGTAATCATAGTCAGTATTTTCCGCATGGTGTTCTTGCTCCTTCCGATTATTCAAATACATGTATGCCAATCCGCCAATGGACGCGAGCGTCAGCATGATAAGCGGGATAACGACCCACATCCAGTTAAAGCCCGATGTTTCAACCGGCAGGGGCTCCGGTTCCGGCTCGGGTTCGGGGGTCGGTGCGGGCTCCGGCTCCGGTCTTACGATTTCCGCTCCGGTGAAGATGACGGTGTAGCGTATGACGGAGACGCCTGTGCGGCAGATCTCGCCGATATAGTCGGCGGTGACATTGTAGCCCTTCACATAGCTTGTTGTCCGGGTGCCGCTGTATGTGGCGATGGCGGTATACCTGTTTCCGATCTCGTAGTCATCCACATTGTAGGTATTGTCCGTCCGCCACTGCACATCGCTGAGGGTATAGGTCCGCCCGCCCTCGGTGACTTCCTTCGGGATATGCTGCGTGTCTGTGCTGGAGAAGTTGGGATACTGCCGCGTGACGGTTACCTTGCTCGAACTGCTTCCATAACCGGACGCCTCGGTTTTGATGGACGAGGCGCTAAGATGCAGCGTTCCGAAAAAGCCGTCCTCGGTCACGATCTCTATTTGCGGGGACAGCAGATTCATTATGGTTTCGATATTGTTCTTTTCGCTTTCCACGGATACGGTCTCAATATGCGTCCTTGTAATCTCACCGATGACGACCTCGCGGAGTATATCCGCGCATGTATAGGAAGTATTGTCGCGTTCAAAATCCGAACGCGGGATACTTCCCGGGTCCGCGCTGGCCGGCAGCTCATAAATCTTCCGGATCTCCAATCGCTCGGAATGATGAACCACATCCACTGGCAGCAGTTCGTCAAACTCCGCGGCAGAGGCCGTAAATGAGAACACGGCCGCGAGCATACACAGCGCGGCGGCTAAGAGAAATGTTTTCTTCATTGACCGGTGATCCTCCCTTCTTAATTACGGAACAAATAGGGAGAGGCCGGCGGGGCCAATACGCCGGCCTCTCTGGTGTTCCTTGTCTTGGCCAAAATAAGGATACGCGCCTATGGGGTGTACTGTCCGCCTTGAATCAGCGGCTGGATGTACGCGATAATGAAGCCCAAAGTGTTCAGGATCAGCCATGTGACGACAATCCGCTTGAGCCAGCTGGTCGCTTCATCCACCGCGCGCTGGTTTCTTGAAATCAGCCGGACAAGGAGCGCGACAGCGGCGGCGGTGACCGCAACAATCGTTGAAATGCCGAGCAGCTGCCCATAGATGTCCTTCATGATGTTCGAGAACGTGGTCCAAATGTTTGACGCTCCGCCCGTTGCGAACACGGGCTGCAAGGTGAGCATGAACGCCATGCCCGCCGCCACTATGGACCAGTAGCAGCGGGGCAGGCGTTCTCTCAGTATGGGGTTTTTGAGCATGTGGTTTCCTCCTCTCTCTGGAATGCCCGGGCAGCAAAAAACCGCCGCCAGAGCCTCTTTATCAGGCTCCTCGGCGGCGGTTTGTATGACCCGCGCCCACTAATGGACGCTATCAGTTTAGCACATTCACGATTACTTGTCATCGGCGCGGACCTTGCCATTTTCATGCCAACTTTTTCACGGAAACCTTGCCATGAACCTTGCCATCGTTTTCTCGCTCTTGGACGGATTGCGCGAATATGCTATAATATCATCACAGGATGCGGGGTGTCGGAATGAAACTGTATATAAAGCAAAAGGTTTTCTCATGGCGGGACCGCTTTTTCGTTAAGGACGAAAGCGGCAATGACCGCTATGCCGCGGAAGGCGAGATCCTTTCCTGGGGCAAGAAACTGCACATCTATGATGGGAACGGGGTGAAAGCCGCGTTTATCCGTCAGAAGGTTTGGTCCTGGCTGCCCCGGTTTTTTGTAGAGATCAATGACCGAGTGGTTTGCGAGATCGTCAAGGAGTTTACTTTCTTCAGGCAGAGCTACCGCATTGCTGGAGTGCCTTGGCACATGGAGGGCGACTTCTGGGCGCACGAGTATTCGCTGAACAGCGACGGCCGGCAGGTAATGCGTATGTCAAAGAAGTGGTTTTCCTGGGGCGATAGTTACGAGCTGGACATCACCGACCCGCAGGATGAGCTCCTGTGCCTGTGTGTCGCGCTGGTGGTGGACTGCGCTATGGCCGTGCAAAACGCGGCCGCGGGCAGCGGTGCATAGGAGAGAGGGTAGACTGATGGGATGCTTAGGTAACATCATATGGATTCTATGCGGCGGGATATGGCAAGCCCTGGCCTGGGGCGTCATGGGCATCCTGTGGTGCGTAACGATCATCGGGATCCCCATCGGGCGCCAGTGCTTCAAGTTCTCATCCCTGGCGTTTGCCCCGTTTGGAAAAGATGTACAATACGGCGGCGGCGCGCCGTCTATTATCGCCAACGTATTTTGGATCATCATCAGCGGGATCCCATTGGCATTGTGCGCCGCCGTAAACGGTCTGCTGCTTTGCTGCACGATCATCGGTATTCCATTCGGGCTGCAATGCTTCAAGATTGCGAAACTCGCGCTCATGCCGTTCGGCGCGACGATTGTGAGGATATAGACATGGCACTGCAAGCATTTCCGATCAAAGAGCAGGGTGAACAAGATGGAAAGGACGATCATTCATATTGATATGGACGCCTTCTTTGCCGCCGTTGAGGCCAGAGACAACCCGGAACTGGCCGGGAAGCCTTTGATCATCGGCGCGCTGCCGGGTCATCGCGGCGTGGTGTCAACCTGCAGCTACGAGGCCCGGAGATTCGGCGTGCGCTCGGCGATGCCCATCAGCGAAGCGTACCGGCGCTGCCCGAACGGGATCTATATGCGCCCGAACTTTCATAAATACGAAGAAGCCTCTGAGCGGGTGCATGAAATTTGGAGCAGCTACACGGACATCGTGGAATACATCTCCCTGGATGAAGGGTTCTTAGATGTTACCGGCAGTATGGGGATATTCGGCGGCGCGGCCAAGATAGGCCGTGAAATCAAAAGCAGGGTAAAGAGCAAAACCGGCCTGACCTGCTCGGTGGGCATCGGGTACTCGCTGATGTCGGCCAAGCTGGCCAGCGAGGAGAAGAAGCCGGACGGCTATTTTGAGATACTGACTCCTGGCGCGCTGAAAGGTCTCATCATTGATCGGAACGTGCGGATCATATACGGCGTCGGGCCTCAGACAGCCGCGGAGCTGCAGCAGGTCGGTGTCCAGACTGTTCGGGATATATACAACAAAAGACAGACCGTGATTGACCGGCTCGGCAATCACGGCAGGCAAATCATTGAACTGGCGGAAGGCATCGACAGCCGCGTGGTGGCGGCGCCTTCCAAGTCTCATTCTTTTGGGAAAGAGACCACATTCCAGCAGGACATAACGGATTATGATTACTTAAAAGACGTCCTCCGGCTCATAGCGCGTGAGTTGAGCTACCAAATCCGCATGAAAGAGACTTTCTGCCGGACGGTGACGCTGAAGGTCACTTATGAGGGATTCAAAAAGATCACCAGGTCAAAGAGCGGAGATGCCACAAACAAGTCTGAGGACATTTACCATACGGCGGCGGAGTTGTTGGATCACATAGAGCGGCGGCCGGTCAGGCTGGTCGGGATCACCCTCAGCGGGTTTGCTGACGAGGCCGCCAAACAGCTATCCATATTCGATGCCGAGGCGGAAAAAAAGGCCGACAAGATGGACTCTGTACGGACAGAGCTGCAGCGCAAGTATGGAATCGACGCGGTGAAGACTGGGAGTGAGCTGATCGCGGAGAACCGCGTAAAGGGACGGGAGGAATAGGTTTGGTCTATCCCAGTATACACAAAGGCGTTTTCCTCTCCCGGCCGAACAGGTTTATCGCAGAGGTAGAATTGAACGGTCAGACTGAGATATGCCATGTGAAGAACACCGGGCGCTGCAAAGAATTGCTGATCCCCGGCGCTGATGTCTATCTGAGTATGACAGATAACCCAAACCGTGCAACAAGATATGATCTTGTGACGATCCGCAAGGGCGGCCGGCTCATCAACATAGACAGCCAGGCGCCCAACAAGGTTTTTCTGGAGTATCTGCGATCCGGGCGGCACATAGACGGTATTACCCATATAAAGCCGGAAGCCAAGCACGGCGGCTCCCGATTTGACTTCTATGTGGAAGCGGACGAGCGCAAAATCTTTATTGAAGTGAAAGGCGTAACACTGGAGGAGGATGGCGTAGTCCTGTTCCCGGACGCGCCCACTCTGCGGGGCGTGAAACACTTGAATGAGCTTGCCGGCTGTGCCCGCGGCGGATATGAGGCTCAGGTGGTGTTCGTGATACAGATGAGCGATGTTCTGTTCTTCACGCCAAACAACAAGACCCACGCGGCTTTCGGCGAGGCGCTGGCCGCCGCCGAGGCTTCCGGGGTGACGGTGGCTGCGCTGGACTGCGTGGTGAATCCGGATAGCATGAAGATCGGGAAGCATGTGCCGGTGAAGATATAGGGGGATCGTTATGACAAAGTATATCGCCCTCCTGCGCGGGATCAATGTGGGCGGCAAGAACATCATCAAAATGGCGGATCTCCGAGCCGCGTTTGAGCGTCAGGGGCTCGGGAATGTTTCGACATACATCAACAGCGGAAATATCCTGTTTGACAGCGATTTGTCTGATGTCGCCGCTCTCAGAGATACCTGTGAAAAAGCAATAGCAGACGGTTTCAGTCTGGACATCCAGGTATGCGTTGTCTCAGACGTAGAACTAACCGAAATGCTGGCCCACGCCCCGGAATGGTGGGGCAGCGATCCTGATTCCAAACACAACGCCATTTTTGTTATCCCGCCCGCCACGGCGGAAGAGGTCTGCGCCGAGGTCGGAGAGATAAAGCCGGAGTATGAAAAGATGGCGTACCACGGCAAGCTGATCTTCTGGTCCGCGCCTGTTGCAACCTTTTCGCGGACGCGATGGAGCAAAATTTCCACGCAGGCGGCTTACCTGAAGACCACCATACGCAACTCCAACACCGCTTACAAGCTGGCGGAGTTGGTGAAGTGAGAGGAAAGAATTTTGAGTTACATCGAATATGCCCTGATAGCCTTAGCGATATGGAACATGGCGGTCTTTGGCCTGTATGGCATGGACAAGCGCAAAGCCAAACGCGGCGGCCGGCGCATCAGTGAAAAAGAACTGCTGTTGACGGCGGCGCTCATGGGCGGACTGGGCGCTCTGCTCGGGATGTATGTGTTCCGCCATAAAACAAAGCACTGGAAGTTCAAAATCGGCGTGCCGCTGCTTTTGATTTTGAACATAGCGGCTGCGGTTGTTCTCAGCTACTATATGAAATGAAGAAATAGGAAGGAACGGACACCATGGAGATCGCCGGCAAGCATATAAATGCCATGCAATCCCTAATCGACGAGAACGAACGGCAATACGGCGCGGAGATCCGCGAAATGTACGGTGATCAAGCCGTGGATGAATCCAACGCGCACCTGAAAGGGCTGACCCAGGAGAAGTACGAAGAGGGCGAGCGCTTGCGCCTCGCCGTCGAAGTGGCTCTGAAAGCTGCCTTCGACACCGGCGACCCGGCCGGGTCAATGGCACAAATCGCTTGTGATCTGCACCGGCAATGGCTGTGTGTCTTCTATCCCAAGTACAGCAAAACGTACCACAGAGGGCTGGGCGAGATGTATGTCGCCGACGACCGTTTCCGGGCTAACTACGACAAGCTGGCTCCCGGCTGTACCGAGTTCCTGCGCGATGCCATCAATATTTTCTGCGGAGAGGAGTGAACCCTATGAGAACATGTACAAGCTGCGGAGCGGAGGCATACAGGGTGGAGTCCCGCTTCTGCCCTTAGCCGCGGCAAGCGGATAAAAACGCTTCAAGCTGTTCTTTTGTTACGCCGACGCCCTCTTTTGAGTCCAGCCGCAGTTCCCCGCAAAGAAAGGTCGGCACGGCCCACACCTTCCTTTGGTCGTAGGCGTAATCGTTGGCGGCGCGTTGTGCCTTTTCGTACTTCGCGCCCAGGAGCGCGGCGACAAAGCCAGCGACATCCGCGCCGGTCTCCCCGGCGCATTTGGCCAGAATGTTTATGTCGTCTACCGCCAAGCCTTCCTCGAATTGCGCCCGGTAGACCCGATCATGGTAGGCCAGCTCGTCTCCGCCTGCATCACGGACGAACAGCGCGCCCTGCACGGCCAGGTCTTCGTAGGGCTTGTGTTCCGGTTCTTCGATCTTAGGATGGGCCTCTACGGGCCGCCACAGGATTTCCACCGACGGAAACCTCGGCAGCAGTTCCATTAGGTAACCGTGACCTCTGTGACAGTATGGGCAGGTGTGGTCGAAGAACACTTCGATCTTTGGCATACTCGGCAACCTCCGTTATCATTCATTTGCATAGAAAAAACATACCGATTGTGTAACTGCCGCTGTGGACGCAGCAGTTACAACCTCCGCTGCTCTGCCGCAAGGCTCATTACGAGTCCCGGCTGCATCCAGTGTAGCACATCTCACTTGATAATACTATCATCGTTTCTGTTAAGGCTGCTCAGAGCAAGCCAGCTTTGGAGTGAACTATTTGGAGATTTTTATTTACGGGGACAACGAACTGGCCCATCTATAAAAGCGAGACAAGACCCTCGCCGGCGCCATCGACAGGATCGGCCCGATCCAGCGCGCAGTCAATCCCGATGTATTCGCCGCCCTTGTAAACTCCATCGTCGGGCAGCAAATCTCCACCAAGGCTCATGTGACTATTTGGCAGAGGATACAGGACAAGATCGGCGAAGTGACGCCGCAAAGCATACTGAGCTGCCCGGAATCCGAACTGCAAAGCTGTGGGATCTCATTCAGAAAAGCAGCCTACATACGTGGCGCCGCCGAAAAGGTGGCGGACGGGCGGCTGGATATAGAGGGCCTGCGCTTGAAATCCGACGCAGAGGTCTGCGCGGATCTGGTCAAGCTCGACGGCCTCGGGGTGTGGACTGCGGAAATGCTGATGCTGTTCTCCATGCAGCGGTCGGATATTCTCAGCTTTGGGGACCTTGCGATCCACCGGGGGATGCAGATGCTTTACCGGCACAGAAAGATATCCAAAGAACTCTTCGAGAAATACCGGCGGCGCTATTCTCCTCACGGCTCTGTGGCGAGCTTGTATTTATGGGCCATCGCGGGCGGCGCGCTCCTTGAGTGACAGCCCAATACGAAGCCATAACAAGAAAGAGCGGAAAAATGGAAGCAAAAGATTTATTTATCGGTCATATGGAAGACCTGGCAAACAAGGCCATTAAGGCGGGCGCCGCCGCGTCGAGATTCTTAACACCCGCCGAGGCGCAGAGCGTCGCCGAGTTCTTCAAACGCCGGCGCGATGTCGCCATTTCCTTTGACGGCGGATATGAGGGCGCCGAACGCACCCGGGCCGTCTTCTTGAACCCAGACTGGGGAGAGCTTGAACGCGCCGGTTTGTTTGCCGCACTGATGATAGGGCATCGCCCACAGGACACGCTTGGTCACCGCGACATTTTGGGCGCGCTCATGGCGCTGGGTATTGAACGCGATACAGTGGGAGACATTGTCTGCGATGATGATTGTGCCGCGCTGATATGCTTGCCGGAAATGGGCGGATACATCATCGAAAACTTTACCAAGGCGGGGCGCGTCGGGATCACAGTGACGGAAGTCAGTCTGGAGGATTTGCCGGTCAAGCAGGAGGAGCTGACCGTCAAGACGGACACCGTGGCGTCTCTTCGGCTGGACGCCGTTCTGTGCGTGGCTTTCGGGCTGTCCAGAACAAAAGCGGCCGAGCTGATCGCCGCCGGCCGCGTGAATCTGGATCATCAGAACTGTTTACAGCCCGCGAAAGAACTGAGTGAGGGCGCGTTGCTGTCGGTTCGCGGGCTGGGCCGCGCCAAACTGCTGGAAGTTGGCGGTATGTCAAAGAAAGGCCGGATCTTCGTGCGGGCCGGGGTATATGGGCGCTGAGGTTGTAATTCTCAGCCTGACGCCAGAAAATCATATGCCCTCCAAGATCGTCAGCACATCCAGCCATGCGTCCAAGGCGCCGGATGGCGCCGCCCAGAGTCTGATGGACAGCAGGTTGATCGCCAGCTGTCTCATCCGGTAATAGTGCCGCGTGGATATGTTCAAACGATAGATGAGGTCGGTGTGAGAGAGCTTTTCGGGAATGATGTATGTCTGGTAAATGATGTCGTACATCATCTGGCCGCCGTTCGGCTTTTGCTTCAGCACCGTCAAGGCGTCATTGAACCGGTCAACCAGTATCCGGGACCGATGGACGCTTGCAAACCGGTTCTCCAGCTTGCGGTCATCCAGGTCGAGTTTTGAGCTTACCAGACTCAGAAGGGCGTCCAAGTCTTGCATGGGCATCTCAAGCTCCTCCGCTACATTGGACGGAAAGCATTCGAGGGTCCATACGATGTCGCGGTAGTGCCGGAGCAGCAGCAGGGTGTTGTGATACATATTCCGTTTCTTCTCTTTGTCTGCCCGGCGTATTCGCTCATTGTCAATGGCCGTATCCTCAACGATGCCGCGCTTTGTCAGCATATCCAAAAAAGCTGTGGACTGAGGAGAGAGGTCATTGCCGCCGTTTTTCGTGTTTCCTTTGTTTTTCAAGGGTTGTTCCTCCCGAATCAGTATTTTTGAGAAAACGCATTTTCTCGGGAAAACGTATTCTGTTGAAAATACGTTTACGGGCCGCCATATAAGTCGTGACTTACGGCGGCCCGGTAGTAGCTGTCCATGGTGACTGTCGAATTGTACAGAGCCGTCAGCAGGTAGCTTCTGATGTTGTGAATCTTCGTGGTGGTCTTGTCCAAACAATCCAGGACATATTCGATGTGCGAGAAACCGACTTTCAACAAGCGACTTTTGACCACCTCCGACGGGAAATCGGCCCGGTCGATCCTGACGGTTGGGCTTCTTGTGCAGATGGCATCAAGCATGAGCTGAACCAGCTCGTCTATGCGCTCGGAGCCATAATGCTCAACGTGGATTTCGTACTCGATGTTTTCGTGGATGATTTCTCGGTACGCTTCCATCTCATCCATCATATCCATCCTGCCCGGTTGCCGCTCCGCGCGCGGGCGCGAAGATTGCCGCGAGTGTCCCGATGGGATTGATGGATGGATACTTGATAAATCAGTTTTTGATTGTTCTGTATTTGATATATTAGTATTTAATTGCGTGCGATTTTCCAACGTAGGTTTTCCCAACGTAGGGAAATCCAACATAGGGTTTTCCAACGTAGGTTTTTCCAATGTTGGAAAATCGCATATAGGTTGCTTGGCTGTGTTTTCAAGCTGTTCCGGCTGCTCAAGAATCGTGTACTCAGTTTCCGTGAGCTGCCCTTTGTCGTTGCGGAGTCGGCGGCGCTTGAGGTAGCCGGCCTCTTCCAGCTCATTTACTGCGGCCCGGATACTGCTCAACCCATCCGTGCTGATGGTAGAGAGGCCGAACAGGGTATAGTCCCAGTTGTCCGGCAGACTGAGCATGAGCGAGAGCAGTCCCTTTGACGGCCTATAACTCCGACAGCTTCCGCATAATATCTCCCGCCTGTTCCTTGACTTCGTTATGCAGATTGGCAAGCTGGCCTTTGGATTTTTCAAGACGCTCCGGCAAAGAGCGAAGCACATTGTTTATTCTCGTAATGTTGCCGAAAGTATCTGTACTCAAATCCACCGGGTAACTGATGCTGCCTTTCAGCGTCATTCTGAATACTTTGTGAAAAGTATCAAAGGCGACGCTCATTTTGAAACCAAGATAAGAGCCAACGGATACCTCGTTCTTGTCCTTGACGGTTTTACAGGCTTCCAGGACAGGGCCGTCTCGTCAACATCCTCACAGGAGCGAGCGGGCGATTTTGAAGTCATTATCTGACTGATAAACCGCTGTTTTACCTCAACCGTCTGCCACAAGTAGCTGTCGAAAGACACGTTTTGTCAACGTAGTTTTTCAAAAATGTTTATTTTCGGCTATATGCACAAAACGAATTTGCTAAATAATATTCAAAAGAAAATCAACATATGCGTTTATATATAATTTATCGCCGATTGCAAAATAACACTTGCAATTCGGCGATATTTATGTTATGATAATGAAATTAGGTGCAGTATAGGAGGATGCGTATGGGAATCACCTATAAAAAATTGTGGAAACTGCTCATTGATAAAAATATGAACAAGGGCGATTTACAGAAAGTAGCGGGGTTAAGCGCATCGAGTGTGGCGAAACTCTCCAAAGGTGAAAACGTCCAAACAGATTTGCTCGTGAGGATATGCAAGGCTTTGGATTGTGATACTTTCGATATTATGGAAATTGACCGTGAAGAACGGGAGGACAAATAAATGGCGAACGGAAACAATACCGCCGATGTCGGTTTTGAACAACAAATATGGCAAGCCGCCGATATATTGCGCGGTAATATGGATGCCGCTGAATATAAGCACGTCGTGCTTGGTCTTATATTCCTTAAATACATCTCGGATAAGTTTGAAGAGCTTTACCGTGAACTTGTGAGCGAGGGCGACGGTTTTGAGGAAGATAGGGACGAATACACAGCTAAAAATGTCTTTTTCGTGCCATCTTCCGCTCGTTGGGAAACGATTGCCGCCTCCGCTCGCAAGGAAGAAATCGGTACAGTGATTGATGACGCTATGCGAGCGATTGAGAAAGAAAACAAACGCTTAAAAGATATATTACCCAAAAATTATGCCCGAGACGAGCTTGATAAACGTCGTCTTGGGAACGTGGTTGACTTGTTCACCAATATAAAAATGATTGAGCATGGTACAGACAAGGATATTCTCGGACGTACATATGAGTATTGCCTTTCCAAGTTTGCTGAACAAGAAGGCAAGCGAGCCGGAGAATTTTACACACCTTCCTGTGTTGTTAGAACGCTTGTAGAAGTTTTGCAACCGTTCAGCGGTCGCGTGTTTGACCCCTGTTGTGGTTCGGGCGGTATGTTCGTGCAGTCTGCCGACTTTGTAAACCACCATGCGGGGAATATCGGCAACCTTTCTATTTATGGGCAGGACGCAAATCCGACTACACGGAAAATGGCGTTGATGAACCTTTCCATTCGCGGGCTTGAAGCAGACCTCGGTAATTACAACGCCGACAGCTTTCATAATGACCTGCACCCGCAGTTGAAAGCCGACTTTATCATGGCAAATCCACCGTTTAATCTTTCCGACTGGAACGACGGTTCGCTGAACGGCGACCAACGATGGAAATATGGCTTACCGCCGTCTGGCAACGCCAACTTTGCGTGGATGCAACACATGATTCACCATTTATCCCCGAATGGTAAAATCGGACTTGTGTTGGCTAATGGTTCTCTGTCGTCACAAAGCGGCGGCGAGGGTGATATTCGGCGAAAAATCGTAGAGGATGACCTTGTAGAGGGCATAATCGCTATGCCCACGCAACTTTTCTATACTACGCAAATTCCCGTATCATTGTGGTTTATCAGCCGAAACAAAAAGCAAAAAAGCAAAACGCTGTTCATAGACGCTCGTAAAATGGGAACGATGATTTCGCGCAAAAATCGTGAAATGATGTCTAACGACATCGCCCAAATTGCCGCGACCTTCTCGGCGTTCCATAATGGGACACTTGAAGATGTGAAGGGTTTTTGCGCCGTTGTGACTACTGCTGACATAGCCAAGCAGGATTATATCCTTACGCCGGGGCGTTACGTTGGCATCGAGGAACAAGAGGACGACGGCGAACCATTCGATGAGAAAATGGCTCGGCTAACAGGCGAAATTTCCGT
>Ga0082212_10007754_pt1 | contig 14117 bp, 10 predicted proteins | sample TergutNt197P3_FD_71548 | JGI IMG/M metagenome (GOLD analysis project Ga0082212, IMG submission 71548) | Neocapritermes taracua P3 segment gut microbial communities from Petit-Saut dam, French Guiana - Nt197 P3 | ecosystem: Host-associated > Arthropoda: Insects > Digestive system > Gut ... | reverse complement strand
TTTCCCGCGAAGAAGAAACTCCGGCATGGGGCATGAAAGGAAGAATCCCGAAAAAAACCGCCGGGAAACGAAAACGGATTATTGAGGAAGCGCAAATTCCCATTACCGAAAAGCAAATGGATCGTTTTATAGGCAGAAATTTTGATGTGCTTGTTGAAGAAAAATTCGAAGCCCCGCCGGAAGAAACCGCCGGCAGCACAGCTATTTTTCTGGGTCGTCTTCCCTGCCAGGCTCCGGATGTGGACGGCGCCGCTGTAATCACCGGCGGAGAGCCCCTTGAGTTAGGCGCAATGATCCCCTGCCGGGTTATTGCCCGGCGGGGTTTTGATCTGGAGGTCTGCAGCCCATAATTTACCGGTCCTAATCCACCGCCAATATGGGCCCGATCGCACGGTAACTGGGCTCGCCGTTGTCTTTTTGTTCTGTCTTTATCCTGTCGAACTTCAGGCGGAACTGCAGGGTCATGCCCGGGGCCAGATCTTCAGGTTTTTTGTTGATGACGTCCGTATAGAAAAAATAGAAATTATTGTATTCAATATCCCGAATCCATCCGCCTGAGCCGTTAAGTGACAGTATGGTAGATATGCGTTCCTGGGCCATTTCTTCTTCGGTCAGAGCTTTTCGTTTTGTAGGATAGAGAGCCGGAGAGGAAGGATAACTTTGAGCCGGGAATGGTGCCGCAAATGGTGAAGGCTGGAGAAGGGGAGACACATTGGATGCTGCCGGTGAAAGAGCGGCTCCAAAGGGAGCAGCTCCGGGAGGAGCAGGATACGCAGCGGCGGAAGTTACCGCTGCGCCCGGCTGCGCAGAGGGATCTGCCGGCCTCTGGTCCGCTGCTGAGCTTCGCTCCGCAGCGGAGCGAAGCTCAGCTTCAAATTGGCGGGGTTCAAAGAGTCCGGCGATAACAGGATTTTTTATATTCAGGCGATCGTCAATGACGTTCGCCATCTGAATAGGGTATTTGACCTCTTCAAGAAGATCCTGAGACGTCATGGTAACGTCGCCGTTTGAACTTTCAAAATCCCAGCTCAAAAGCATTACATCAATCGGCGCACCCATGTTCTGAAGTTCCCGCACCAGAGGCAGATAATCACCGTCCCCGGCAATAAGCGCAAACACATCGAAACTTTTTGCCAGGGCTTTTTTGTAGGCGTCCAGAGCCAGGGATACATCAATACCCTTCTCTTTAAGTTCGTTGTTGGCGCCTCTGACCAGAGGCAGATAGTGAAGGTTCACCCCCTCCCTTGTAAGCGCATCTTCAAAATACCGTTCGCCAACAATGGCTTTTTCGTTGCCGGATTTTGCCGATCTTCCCCTGAAATAATGGGACTCAACTACTTTGCATTTGTCAATATCCGCGTCCATCCTGACAGACGCTTCATTGCAGATGAAATTATGCAGACCCGAAATACTGATCCGCGCCTGTCTGGGATGATCAAACTTATAATAATTGCTTACTTTATAAAAATAATGGCCATCATAATAAACTCCCAGTCTTAATAAATTTTTTTTTCTTGCCGCCATTTTTCTCTCCGTTTATACGGCAGTTGTGGATTAGGATATTGCGATTTCAGTAAAATTTGATTTCCATTTTTCCGGTGCTATGGCACCGCTATGATCTCTAAATCCCTCTCCGCAATTTGCCGCTTTTTGTTCTCCCTTACTGCCGATTGCTCAGCTTGAATATTTCCCGGTTTAAAACCAGCTCCTATTTGCCTTTAATATAGCATAAAACAAAAAACATGTCCATATGGCGCGCATCCAAAGGGACCGTATTCCCGGGCAAAATTATAAATAATTGAAGAATTTTATCATAAACTGCAAGGGAACCGAAAAAAACAACAGGTTTTTTAGAGGTTCCCAAATATAATTCGTACAAAAAATGATACCACCTATGATTGCAGTTCCCCATCCACCACCTTTATCGTATTGCTGATGCTACCCTCAAGGTTTGCTTTGCTTTCCCAAGAGTCGCCAGGGCCGGTAAAGGTTCCGCGCTGGGCGGTGGCGGTGGTGCCTTTGTACAATGCCGCGGTTGTTCCGCTGTTGTTCGTGTTCCTCAGCGCCGGGTCTGCCTCGTTGCTGCCGTAGATGGTCCCGGTTACCAGGTAGAAGGTGCCGCTTATGTACACGCCGCCGCCGGTGGCGCCGTTATTGCCGCTGATGATCCCGCCGTTCATGATAAAGGTTCCTGGTCCGGAGTTGGACACATAAACGCCGCCGCCAAAGTTGCTTGGTGCGCTGTTGCCGCTGATGGTCCCGCCTTCCATGGTAAAGGTTCCGTTGGCGGACACGCCCCCGCCGGAGTTGCCTGCGGTATTGCCGGTTATGGTTCCGCCGCTCATGGTAAACTCGCTCGTGCTTCCAACCATATACACCCCGCCGCCGCTACTGGTGCCACTTGTACTATTGCCGCTGATGGTGCCGCCATTCATGGTAAACTTCCCGCCATCGGACACATACACCCCGCCGCCATTTGAGGAGGAGGTATTAGCGCTGATAGTCCCGCCATTCATGGTAAAGTTTCCGCCCGTTTCAATGTAGAGCGCCGCTCGGTTATTGTTCTGGGTGGCGTTGTTCTGCCCCGTCGCAAGGCCCTCCAGCACCGGGCCGTCGATGATAAGGGTCTGGTTTGCGCCCATGCGGAGCAGGCTTTCCTGGCTTGTCAGGTAGAGTTTGCCCGAGCCTTTAAGGGTTATGGTAAGGCTGCCGCTTGGCGTAGCGCCAAAGGTGGCTGTGGCAGACCCGGCCTTGCCCACACTACCTTCGATGTTAAGGGTATAGTTGCCGGTGTTGCCGGTGATAAGGCCTTCGGCCTCGATCCACTTGGCGCCTGTATCAATGGGCAGGGCCGCAAACCTGGTTACGGTTTCCCCGCAGCCGGAGCAGGCCCTTTCCTGATCCCCTTCGCTTACCAGGGTGGCCGGGGTTGGGGCGCAGGGTTCCCAGGGGCTCCAGGTATGGGTGTGGGTACCCGAGGGGCTTTTGCACCCTACCAGCGTACACCCGATTATTACCGCGAATGCCAGCACCTTAAATGTTGTTTTCATAAAACACCTCCTATTTAAATATCCATGAAAACAATGGTACATAACTCCTCCCTTTACGGCGACAGTGTTGGATACGGCGTACCCGTCCAGGTTTTGTATGTTACCCCTGTTGGTGCTGTAACAGTGTGGTTAGCTACCCACCCGTTAAGCGCGCCAAGAAGCGTAGTTTGGGTGCCGCCAATGGTTACGCTGCTTGATAAAGTGCCGCCTGAGTTGAACGAGACAACGGTTGTTAGCGATTGGTTGCCTGCGCCCATGGCCTGTACTGCGGTACCGGATAACCAATAACAATAATATAAGCTGGTACTGTTGTTTTGGACTTCCCCCGCTACACCCCCAACATAGGTCGTCCCAGTAACAGTTCCCCTGTTATAACAATTGGTGATTTTGCAACTATTAATAGCCATTCCAGCTATACCTCCGACATAACTCACACCTGAAACATTTCCTGTATTATAGCAATTGGTCATGTAAGTTGTGCCGGTGGTTACAAATCCCGCCATACCGCCAATATTATTTCCTGTTCCTGTAACACTACCGGTGTTGTAACAGTTCGTTACATTGGTGGAGCTTACATATCCGGCTACACCACCGGTATTGCCCGCGCCCGTAACACTACCGGTGTTGTAACAGTTCGTTACGTTGGTGGAGTTAACATATCCGGCTACACCGCCGGTATAGCCAGCACCGGAAACAATACCGCTGTTATAACAATTGTTTATTCTGCTGATTGAACTGCCATAAATATACCCCGCAAGGCCGCCGGTATAGTTTCCGGTGCTTTTAATATAGCTCTGCTCTATGCCGGTATTTTCTATAACGCCGGTAACATACCCAAACAGGCCATTATATGAGTCAGAGCTGTTTATGTAGATCCCGTACACTTTCTTTCCGTCGCCGATAAAATTCGCCGTGAATCTTGATGAATTGGCATTGGTATGATTATCCCCAATCGGCGTCCACGAGTTTGCGGGCGGAGTTGTCCCCCATGTGGCATAACCCGCGGTACCGGTGTTTAAATAAATGTCCGCTGTAAGTTTGTAGTATTTGGCAGAACTGTTAAAGTTTTCTCCATTGGCAGTATCTGCTGTATTACTGTTTATCACTTCAGCAAGGAGGGCAAACTGGGCGCTATCGGCGATTTGGTAGGGGTCGCCCGCTGTTCCTGTGCCTCCCGCAAAGTACCTCCACCGGGCGTACAGGGTAGTAGTTGCGGTGATTGGGTCTGAAAAGTTAAACAGCGACCCGCCAGTCGCTGCCGTGTACCACCCGGCAAAAGTAAAACCGCTCCGGGCCGGATCCGTCGTTGGCGCGGAAACAGTGGTGTTCCAGACTACTGTTTCGGTTATTGGGTCTGTACTGCCGCTCCAGTTCCCGCCGTTGGGGTTAAACGTAACAACATGGTTTTCGGTCCAATGGTTCGAACCGCCAGGGTTTTTGCACCCAACCATTCCAAGGGCTATTACTATAATTGAAAGAAAAATACTTCCAAAAAATCTAAATCCTGTTTTCATAGTAATCTCCTTCTAAGCGGTGTCAGTCACCTTTTTTCCTTAATACATGGTAATTCCGTTTTTTGGTATGGTACTTAAGTATAATTCGTATAAAAAGTTGTAATTTTTCCTGCTTTTTTGGTATACTGGCAGCAGTATGAAGCCGGCCAAAAGAGAGTGGGCGCTTATTGCTGCCTATGTGCTTTACATGATCTTCTCTTATTCCATGCAGAGTTTTATGGCCGCATATGCCAGCCCGGAAAAAATGAACCAGGTATATATATGGAATATTGCAGGGATTATTTTTGGCGCCCTGGCCCTGCCCCTGCTCCTGCCGCTTCGTTACCTTCGTGAGGGGCGTCGCCCTCCCCGCTATGCGCTTAAATTGGCTGTGTCCGCTTCCCTTTTTCTCCCCGGTATCATGCTGCGTTTTCTGTCCCCGCAGAATTTATGGCTGGGAAGCCGGGCTATTTCCGCTTTTTCCTCTTTTGAGAACGGTGCGGCAACTGCCCTGATTTTTGGTTGTTTTTTTTCGCTTGTCAGGAAAAACAGGGCTTTCTGGTCTGCGCTGTCATTAAGCGCAGGGTTATTTGTTTTATATCTGACTTTAGGGCAGACAAGGGCTTTTTTCCTGCCATATTTGTTTACCGGATCGGGGCTTACCATGGTCATTGCCAGTGTTTTGGTATTGCTGTTTTTGGCTACCGTCCCAAAAACGGAAGGTACAGATTCTGTGCCGCAGAATATTGCGGTGAAACAAAGAGTGGAGGAAGTCTTAAAAAAGCCCCGTGTGCCATTATCGTTCCTTTTTCCGCTGCTGGCTGCTTTTATCATTTTTTTGACGAATAGTTTTACCAATCAGCTTATATGGCAAATCCTTAATACCCCCTTTTCCCCCGGTTTTAACCCGTCTACGGTTACAATGCTTGCGCTGCTTATTTTTTTCGGTTTTCTTGCCGGCCTTTCGTGGCGGCGTTTCCTCAATTTGTTTGTCCCCATAAGTTCGGGGTTGCTGCTGCTTTCCCCTTCCCTGCTCCTGCTCAGCCGTTCACAGGGGCTCTTTCTGGTTTTATATACTTTGAATGTATCGCTGTTACAGATGTTATCCGCGTTTTTTCCGTTTATTATTGTTGATTTGTACTGGCAGAATACCAGACAAAAACGCCCAGGCGGGCGCTGTTATTTGGCGTGGCTGCTGCCGGTTTCCATTCAGTTGATTCGCTCCAATGCGGCCCTACAGACGGCACTGTTTAAAAACATACCGCTTGGCAACGCGTATGCGGTAATTCTGCTTACGCTCGCAGCCATCGTGTTTTTTGTTTTAATACGGGTGTCTTTAAGGGACAGTGCCGTAATTGCGGTCGATTCAATTCCGCTCTTATCCCGCGAAGAAAGCTTCCTGGCGCACAAGCTGACAGACAGGGAAGCAATGACGGCGGAACTTATTCTTGAGGGTATGGACAATGACGAGATTAAGGAAAAAATGCTTGTTTCACTTCCAACGGTCAAGAAACATGTCGGTGAAATTTTAAGGAAATACAAAGTAAAACGACGGACAGAATTTATGGCAAAACTTGTACGGGAAACAGAAAGGCCGGAACAGTAATTATTTTTGGTTAATACAATGTACAATGTATTTTTTCTATTGTATACTTAAGTTTAATGGTAAAAATCGCGATTAGCCTTAAAAAATTCAAAAAACCCCTTCATAATACTCAGTTCCGCGCCGCAAACCGTAAGGCAACGATGGAATTCCACATCAAACGGGAAATTCGCGAGGAAAACCGCCTTGAAGCGCCGCTGTTTTCGCTGACAGGCAATGTGGTCCTTGCAGATTTACGGCAGTCGCGTTCACTGGTAACAAGGTTGAATTACCGTCTGCCGCCCGAAAACCGCCTAAAGGCGGGCCAGTTTAATGCAATGGCCCTAATCGACGAGATACTTCATTATGTGGTTGCACTATACCGGGAACAGGCCGGGGCCGATGTTTTTGAGCAAGCCGCCCTGCATCTGGAGGAAAAACTCGGGGAAGGAAGGACGGGGGACTTATTCCAGAACTTTGGAAGCCGCTTCCCGCCGCAGGCAGTTTATGCAGGCGAGAGTTCTGTCGAAGCGTACCTAAAATCCAGTGACGGCGGCGAAAGCTGTAAGGCCCTCTCCCTGGAAGAAATGATGCTCCTTGCGCTGGCTAACCAAAACCCCGCTTTTAAAAATTTCCATTTTTTATTTGATGATCAAGACCTTTCCAAAGAAACAGTGTACCCTGCTGCGATGCAGGAACTGCAAAGTTTCTTTACGGATTTGCCCCCCTTCGGCCCCGATGGTTTAAGCCTGTGGGAACTACTCCGCTCCCCGGCTATGGCTTCCGATACGCTAACCGGCCAACTGGAATATATGCGAAAGCGCTGGGGGCTTTTACTGGGCAAGTACATGACACGGCTCCTGATGGGTCTTGATGTAATTAAAGAAGAAGAAAAGCCTTCGTTTTTTGGGCCGGGCCCCAGCGAAGCGTATACATACGGTTCACTTGAAAACGAATACGAACGGTTCAGCCCCGACCAGGACTGGATGCCCCGCACTGTGCTGATCGCCAAGAGTACCCTGGTCTGGCTTTTCCAGCTGTCGCAGCAGTACGGCAGGGAAATTACAACGCTCGACCAGATCCCCGACGAAGAACTCGACGAGCTTGCCCGCCGCGGTTTTACCGGGCTCTGGCTTATCGGCCTTTGGGAACGGAGTAATGCATCAAGGACAATCAAACAATGGACGGGGAACCCCGAAGCGGCGGCCAGCGCCTACAGCCTTTACGACTACGACATAGCAGGCGAGCTGGGCGGCTGGGGCGCGCTGGCAAACCTGCGCGAACGCGCCTTCCGCCGGGGGATACGTATTGGCTCCGACATGGTCCCCAACCACACCGGTATAGACAGCCGCTGGATGATCGAACACCCGGAACGTTTTCTGCAACTGCCGTACTCGCCTTACCCCCAATACAATTTTAACTGTGGCAACCTTTCCGGGCGCGACGACATTACCGTTCAGATAGAAGAAAATTATTTTAACCGCACCGACGCGGCGGTTGTGTTCCGGCGTATCGACAACCAAACCGGGGAGACCCGCTTTATCTATCATGGCAACGACGGCACTTCCATGCCATGGAACGATACCGCGCAGATTGATTTCCTTAACCCCGAAGCGCGGGAAGCGGTAATAAGGACAATTGTCGGCGTGTGCCGGCAGTTCCCCATCGTCCGCTTTGACGCCGCGATGACGCTGGCAAAGCGCCACATACAGCGGCTGTGGTACCCCGAACCGGGGCATGGCGGCGACATTGCCAGCCGCGCGGAACACGCCATCACTGCCGAAGAATTCAACCGCCGTATCCCCAACGAATTCTGGCGGGAAGTAGTAGACCGCTGCGCCGAAGAAGCGCCCCACACCCTGCTGCTTGCAGAAGCATTTTGGATGATGGAAGGCTACTTTGTCCGCACCCTCGGCATGCACCGGGTATACAACTCGGCATTTATGAACATGCTTAAAAAAGAAGAAAATGCCAAATACCGGGACACAATTAAAAACACGCTGGAGTTTGACCCGGAGATTTTAAAGCGCTTTGTTAACTTTATGAATAACCCCGACGAAGAAACTGCCGTCGCACAGTTCGGCAAGGGCGACAAATACTTTGGTATCTGCACGCTCCTTGTAACGATGCCGGGGCTCCCCATGTTCGGTCACGGCCAAATCGAAGGGTTCGAAGAAAAGTACGGTATGGAGTACCGCCGTGCCTACCGGGACGAACAGGCAGATGGCTATTTGGTTGGACGCCATGAACGGGAAATATTCCCGCTCTTAAAAAGGCGTCATCTTTTTTCCGGCAGTGCCGATTTCTGCCTCTACGATTTTTTTAATAATGGAAAGGTAAACGAAAACGTTTTTGCCTACTCCAACCGCGCCGGAAGTGAATGTGTCCTTATTCTTTACAACAACTGTTACGACCAGGGGTCGGGCTGGATTAAGGAAGGGGCAGTCGCAATACCGCAAAAAGACGGGACAAGCAAACGCGACAGCCTCTGCTCTGCCCTCGGCATGCACGGCGAAGCTGATTGCTTCGCTGTATTGCATGAACAGAGGAGCGGCCTTTGGTTCATCCGTTCTTCCAAAGATATAGCGGAGCGGGGATTCTTTGCACTGTTGAACGGCTACGAAGCGCAGGTTTATATTGATATTCACGAAGTAAAAGATGATGCAGAGGGTTCATGGGCTCGCCTTAATCATGATCTTAACGGTAAGGGCGTACCCGATCTTAATGCCGCCAAAATGGATATTGTCCTTGGTGAACTGTATTATTACTACAGCGAACTGTTTAAACCGGGAATTAAAGCCGAAGCATTAAAACCGCTTGTTTTGCAATTCACCGAAACAGCACAGAAATTTATTGACGGCAATGGTGTTTATGTACCGTGGGAAAAACCCGGTGTTAAAAGCGAAGCCGCAAAAAAGAGCACAGCAGAAAAAAGCGCCGGTAAGCAAAAATTGCCCGATCCTGCCAAAGTCTGGGATGATTTTACCCCATATATCGAACGGATAAATTCTGTATCTGTAGAATTCCCCGAAATGGTTAAATTTGCCTATGCATACACAACATTATCTTTGCTCAAACTCATTGCCGGCGGAGACGGTGCAGACGCTGTTTCGCTTATGTATCACTGGCAGCTGGACCGTAAACTAAAGGAAAATCTTTACCGGCTGGGGACAGACGGGGAAAGCGCCTGGCATAGTGTGGAAATAATGAAAGCCGTACTTATACGCACCAAAAAAAGCAGCGCTTTAAAACCAGATGTACCGGCAGATAAATCAGCTGCAGCCAAAAAACCTGCCGCGACCGAAAAACCGGCGGCAAAAAAAGCAATACCGAAAAAAGCTTTACAGGAAACAGCCCAAAACCTGATACTGGAAAACTACAGCGCCGATGATTTCCGGCAGGTTTTGGGGATCAATGTCTTTGACGATGTAACCTGGTTTAACAAGGAAGCCTTTAGCCGGGTTTTACAGTATGCGCCGGTTTTTGCCGCCATTGAAAGCGGCGACCTTACCCTGGTAAAAGCTATAACAGAAGAATTCCGTAATGCAGAAAAAGAGGCGGGGTACAGGCTGGGCAAATTGATAGAGGCATTTAATCCGTCATGATCCTATAGATCAGGCAAAGGTTTTTTATGTGCCGTAATTACAGTATAGCTGTTTGCATTTATTGTTATTATTGAATTTCCCTTATAAACATACCAATTCTTGCCATTTCTGACAATTTTATCTGCATTTCGAATTCTGCCTTTACACCAGAGGACAACGTCATTGGTTTCCAATCCAAGATTTTTCTTTATCCGTATAACTCCCAAATCAGTTGTATGGATTTTGTTTATATTGGCCAATAAATCAAGCATTTTATAAAATTGGGCCTTTGCCAATTTCAAATTTGCCCTGGTAATACTTATTTCGAATTTCCAGGGATTCTTCGATCCATTTTTCAATCCCCTTATATTTCATCCTGCACAGATTATAGACTTTCATATTATGGGGGAATTGGGAACCTTTTTGGGTTGGCATTAACTTTTCGCATGGAAAATCAGAACATTCATAGCAATACGTTAACCCTTTTTCCTGAATGCAATTCCAGGTGGCACATTCATTATCAGGGGTAAATTTACATTTACCATCTTCGCCCCTACAGCCTTTACATGGCAAAGTTTCAATAGGTATTTTATAATTTTCCGAAACCCATTTTTTTGCATCTTCAGTCATATTGCTTTCATAAGATGTACAATTAAAGCAATCCAATCCACATGGTGCTGTTAACAATTTTTTATCCATTTTTTTCTCCAAAAATTTATTTACTGAATGTACTGTGTGGTTTCCGTAAATGGCAAACCCACATCATTGCCGCTAGCGATGTACCGCCTGCTATATTGCCAAGGGTAACAGGTATTAGATGCCTGCATAAAAAATTACCCCATGTAAGCATGGAGCTGTCTATACCCATTTCGGCGGCTTTTGCAGCGTATGCAGGAACCTGCATGGCAAAAATCCCTGCAGGGATATAATACATATTGGCAACACAGTGCTCAAACCCGCAGATGACAAACAGCGCCACAGGCAGATACGCGCCCATTATGCGGCCGGGTGTATCGTGGGCAGACAGCGCCATAAGCACCCCGGCACATACAAGAACATTGCAGAAAAACCCCAAAACAAAGCCGCCAGGGAAAGTGATCGCGCATTTTGCCGCCGCAACTTTAATGGTAAACGCTGCAAGGCTGTTTGCAGAATAATTAAGCTGCCCAAAAAAAGCGCAGCCAGCCGCAGTAACAAGGCTTCCGATGAAATTCCCGATATATACGTAGAGCCAGTTTTTTAACATTGTAACAGCAGTAATTTTACCTTCCAAAACCGGAATAAAATTAAGGCATGATCCGGTAAACAGTTCGCTGCCCATCACAATGATAATGCCCAACCCAAAAGAGAACAGCAGGCCGGTTATCATTCTTGCCATGCCTACGTTTAAAATGTCATGTACGGCAGTATTGGAAGTTGCTGCGGCGCATGCTATTACCATTCCGGAAAATGCACCAAGTAACAAAGTTTTCCAGACGGGGTATGAGGTTTTGTTAATGCCTGTCTGTACATAATTCGAAGCGATTTCCGGCGCTGTAAAAAAATTCATGATGTTACTTACCCCTTTAGCGATCCGCTGAACCGCAGGCGCGTTTGGCCGCCTCGATCACATGCTTTGCCAGTACCGATGTGGTAACCGTACCGACGCCGCCCGGAACCGGGGTCGCCGCTGCTGCCATCTGCACATCTTCCCACACGACATCCCCACAGAGTTTGCCGTCGTCATCTGTGTTAATCCCGACGTCAATGACGATCTGGGTTGGGTTAAAAAAGTTTTTGTCCGCAATACCGGCGCGCCCTGCGGCGACAATAAGAATCTCGGCATCGCGGCAGATCGAAGGCATGTCCAGCGTACGGGTGTGGCACATTGTTACCGTTGCATGCCTTCCCAGCAGCAGCATCGCCAGAGGCTTGCCGACGACAAGGCTCCGCCCGATAACAGTAACTTTTTTCCCCTTAAGCTCATAGCCAAAGTGATCCAGCGTTTCCATACATGCCTGTGCGGTGCATGGCGGGAACCCCGTACCGGTCCCGGAAAACACGCCGGCAAGTGAAGCGTCGGTAATGCCGTCTATGTCCTTTTCGGGGACAAGGGAATTGCGGACAAGGTTTTCGTCGATGTGTTTTGGCAGGGGCCGGAACATAAGGCAGCCGTGAATGCCCGCATCGTTGTTTATTTGCATGATTACCGACAAAAGTTCATCCTGGGTAACATCGGGCGGAAGTACAAAATTTTTTACGCTGATGCCGATGGTTTCGCAGCGTTTCGACGCGCCGCGTTCATAGGAAATGTCGGCGCTGTTGTCTCCCACCCTGACTATTGCAAGGGTGGGCATTATGCCTTTTTGTTTTAACGCTTCCGCCTCGACCTTTAATTTTTCGTTCATTACAGATGTAACTTCCGATCCTTTAAGTATTTTTGCCATTGTTAATTGTCTCCGTATAGACGCGCTTTTACACCTGCAAAAATTTCGTCCGCCATCGGCCCATATTTTTCCAGCATACTGTTTGCGCTGCTGTTTGCCGCTTCCGCAGCTTCCCTGTCCTTCATCAGCTTTGTATTGATAAACACGTTAAGGGAGGCAGCCTCCAGCGCAGCCTTGCAGCAAATTACGCCGCAGCCAACATCACTTATCGCGATGGCGGAACCCTTTTTGGCGAATTCATCGTGTAGTTCAATTGCTTCGCAGCATTTCTTCATGATTTCAAGAGGTACCTCGCAGCATTCCTTTAAAGCTTTTTCCATAACGCCCGCCCGCTCTTCCTGTTCTGCTTCTGTTTCCCGGGGCATCCCGTAGGCTCTGGAGAGCGGCTCAAACACTTCGGCGTCGCGCCCGACAAGCTGCAATAAACCCGACTGGAGTGTGTCGGCGCGCGCTTTTAGCGCGATTATGTCTTCCTCTACGGCGGCGTATTTTTTTTTGCCTGCGGTAAGGCTCCCTACCATGTTCCCAAGGGCTGTCCCAAGCGCGCCAACCAGGGCGGCAGCGCCGCCGCCGCCGGGGACGGGCTCCTTAGAAGCGAGAATTTTTATAAAATCAGCGCAGCTTAGATTGATAAAATCCGTACTGCTTGTATTGTTTAAACCCATCGTGTCTCCCATACTCCCATTAAAATAAACCGGAGATTTTTCCGGAGGCGTCTACATCGATTTTTTCGGCGCTGGGAATTTTCGGCAGCCCGGGCATGGTCATAATATCGCCTGTCAGCGCTACGATGAACCCTGCGCCGGCGGAAACCTTTAAATTCCTAACCGTTACTTTAAACCCTTCCGGCGCGCCCAAGAGCGACGGGTTATCGGAAAAAGAGTACTGCGTCTTTGCCATGCATATCGGCAGTTTGTCAAAACCGTTTTTCTTTAGCTGTTCCGCCTGCTTTTTTGCTTCGGGTGTCAGTTCAACTGAATCGCCCCGGTATACTTTTGTTACAATGGCGCTTATCTTTTCTTCGATACTGCCTTCCAGGCTGTAACTTTGTGTAAAGCTGTTGGGCGAGCCGCACAGCCGGACTACTTCTTCCGCCAGCGCCCTTCCGCCCTCGCCGCCTTTTTCCCATACTTCGGAAAGCGCAACATTGACCCCCAGCGTTTTGCATTTATCGGCAACCATGTTAAGTTCGGCTTCGGTATCGGTGGGGAAGCGGTTGATTGCCACGACGGCAGGCAGGCCGAATACCTTGGTCATGTTCTCCACATGCCTAAGCAGGTTCGGCATCCCCTTTTCCAGGGCAGGTAAATTCTCATTTCCCAAATCGGCTTTTGCAACCCCGCCATGGTGCTTAAGCGCGCGGACCGTTGCGACAATAACCACCGCCGACGGTGTTAGCCCGGCAGTGCGGCATTTTATGTCGATAAATTTTTCCGCGCCCAAATCGCCGCCAAAGCCGGCTTCCGTTACGGCATAATCCCCAAGCTTAAGCGCCATGCGGGTCGCCGTGATGGAGTTACAGCCGTGGGCGATGTTTGCGAAGGGGCCGCCGTGAATAAAAGCCGGCGTGCCTTCCAGTGTCTGGACAAGGTTCGGTTTAAGCGCGTCCTTGAGCAGCGCCGCCATCGCCCCTTCCGCCTTAAGCTGCCCTGCGGTAACAGGCTGTTCGTCGCGGGTATACCCCACAATAATGCGGGCGCAGCGTTCTTTAAGGTCGGTAATATCTTTGGCAAGGCACAGGCATGCCATAACTTCGCTTGCAACGGTAATGTCAAAACCGTCCTCCCGCGGGACGCCGTTTACCCGCCCGCCAAGGCCGCCTGTAATAAACCTGAGCTGCCTGTCGTTCATGTCCACAGCGCGCCGCCATGTGATCCTCCGCACATCGATGTTCAGGCTGTTACCCTGGAAGATGTGGTTATCCAGCATTGCGGCGAGCAAATTGTTTGCCGCGCCTATCGCGTGGAAGTCGCCGGTAAAAT
>Ga0082212_10007753_pt1 | contig 14121 bp, 11 predicted proteins | sample TergutNt197P3_FD_71548 | JGI IMG/M metagenome (GOLD analysis project Ga0082212, IMG submission 71548) | Neocapritermes taracua P3 segment gut microbial communities from Petit-Saut dam, French Guiana - Nt197 P3 | ecosystem: Host-associated > Arthropoda: Insects > Digestive system > Gut ... | reverse complement strand
CCTCATAACGTATTGGCTTTCAGATATGCGGTCATCCGTGGCTGAATTAATTTTGCCAAAATACCGATTATGATGCCCGAAGCTGTCCCCACGGCCAATAAAAGCGGCAAATATATCAGTATGCCCCATGAGCCAAATATGAGCCGGGCCACAGCAATTTGGCCAATATTGTGAAGGGCAGCCCCGGCGACGCTTACGCCAATCACGCTGACGTTTTTTGCTTTTACCAGCAACAGCATAATTGCCAGGCTGGCAACCGAACCGGTCAGGCTATAAAATAAAGCGATCATGCTGCCGGAAAAGAATGCCGTCATCAGGCATTTAAGTATCACCAAAATGATTGTGTCGCGAGGCGGAAAAGTATAGAGGGAAATAACGATTGCCAGATTCGCCAGGCCCAGCCTCATTCCCGGCATCATCCCATCCAGCGGCACCATCCGCTCAACCAGGCTCATGATAAGGGTAAATGCCAATAAAATTCCTAATAAGGCAATCTTTTTAACCCGTTCCCGCTTAATAGGCAATGGCATCAATCCCCCCTTCCGGCTGGCCGGTGAGCTTCACCAGCACTCTGTGAGGCAAACAAGCGATGATTTGCCCCGGCCGGGAATGTTTGCCGGCCAAAACGCAAGTCTGCGAATGGCAGTTTGCTTCCGCGATACAGGCCCCGTCTTCCTGGATGCGGACGATGTTGTATCCGCCATCACTAACGTGGATGTAAATATCAGCTTGTCCGGAGGAAAGCGGCACAATGTGCTTTAGCTCACCGGCCACGTAAATTTCGGCGATGGCCTCTTCTTGTTTGTCATTAAACCCCAGCAAAACAACCGCTCCGATAAGCGCGGTCAGAAGGATGGCTATGATGATGCAGAAGTCGGCTTTTTTCATGTTCTTCAATTATAACAAAAGCGGACGGGAATATGCAAGCTTGCATTTATTTTGTATTTATTGAAAATTGTATTTATCCTTATATTTTTCCAAAAATGCTTGCTTCTCCTTTTCCTGATTCACTAATTTTTCCAATTTGTCCAAATTTTTTCCCGAAATCCACGCCTTCCCGGAATTGTAATAGAAATTAACGATTTTCCAGAATTTTTCCGGATATGCAAGCCGATAATAAAGCTGGGTATGATCCGCCATCGTCATTTCCCGCTCTTCCATATATGCTGAAACCAGCCCATCCCCGATTGATTCCGACCAATTGCTTTTTTCCAGAAGCTTCCGCATAAAAAGATATAAATCACGGACCGGATTATCAATCACGCATTTCTCAAAATTGACCAGGCTCATTTTTCCGCCTGCCAGCAAAATATTGTGGTATTGATAATCACCATGACATACCATCCCCGGCTCATCTTTTAATTCATGGATAAGGAAACGCAGCTCCTCGGTTATTTGCAAGGCGAGATTCATAAAATAATCGTATGTACGCATCAGGCGCATTTCAAATTCCGATTTTTGGCTCTTTTCTTTCAAAAATTTTCTGACCCGCTTTAGTTCTTTATTATGCTTGTCAAATTCTTTGTCAACCTGAAAAGGCATTTTGTCAGCTAAAATATCCGTGCCGTGCAAATTGGACACTTGGTGCAGCAAAGCTAAGGTTCTTACGGCCATTTTGCACTCTTCCATATCACGGACATTGCATTCCCGGCCTTCAAACCAAGTCTTTAGAATATGGGGAGTCCCTTCATGATCATCGATTAACAAGCTGCCTTCTTTGGTTTTAATAATGCTTTCAATATTAAGGCCCGATCTTTTCTTAATATGCCCGAGCAAAGCATCCTGAAAAAATACCTTATCGCGTGACCCAAGGTATTCCTTGAAAATCAGGGTGCCACGGTCTGTCTCACAAAGAATGGCGCCCCGTCCTTTCCAGGTCCGAAGCACTTCTATGTCATAGTTTTCAAGTAAACTGACAGCTCTGTCATTCACAGGACTACCTCCACATAAGCGCAATTAATATATGCTATCTTATGTGAACGGAGGATAAAGTATTACATGGATTAAAATTACTTGCGTTGTCGACTTATCCATGTTATAATATGCATAAGTATCCGACTTATCCATGTTATAATATAGATAAATGCCAGACTTATGCACATTATAATATAGATAAGCATATGACTTATCCATATTATAATACATATAAGTATCCGACTTATCCATGTTATAATATAGATAAGTCGCAAAAACGCGGAGGTCATGATATGGCAATTGTATCCAGTGCGCAATTAATAAAAGTTTTGCAACAATATAATCCTTGGTGGCGAAACCCGGATTTAATCAGTTTAGAGACGAAACCCCAGAAAAGAAACGTTTATTTTGAGACTGTCAAAACCATTAACCATCCTTCTATCCGCCGGTTCGCCGTTTTATCCGGTGCAAGGCGCGTTGGAAAAACTACCGTGCTTTTTCAGGTAATCAAAAAATTAATCGACGAAAACATCCCGGCCAAGAATATATTATATATTTCCTTTGATAATCCCATCATAAAAATGGTAAGCGTGGAGGAAGTCATTGATACTTATGAAGCTCTTTATCCTACCCAAGGGATTAAATATTTATTTTTTGATGAGATTCAATACACCGAAAATTGGGAACTCTGGATGAAGGTCATTTATGATTCCCGCCATGATGTCAAATTGATTGCCACCGGTTCTGCTAGCCCGGTTCTGGAAAAAGGCGCGTCGGACAGTGGGGTGGGCCGCTGGAACGTCCTTAAAGTTCCGACCCTTTCTTTTTATGAATACTGTGAATTGCTTAACTTATCCGAGCGTCCTTTGATTCCAAAAGGCTTGCACTTTACAAGGCTATCAAAAATGCCGAAAGGCGAGCTCGCCGATTTGGTAAACCAATTTGCCCCATTACAGCAACACTTTAATCGCTACCTGACGATTGGCGGTTTTCCTGAATTAGTCTTATCTGATGATGATGCTTACGCACAGCGAATGTTACGTGAGGATGTCGTGGACAAAGTAATCAAGCGGGATGTTTTGAGCCTTTTTAATGTACGTAATCCACTGACTATGGAAAAGCTGTTTTTATACCTTTGCATGAATTCATCGGAAATATTCAGCAAGCAGACTGCCGCAAAAGAACTGGGAAATATCAGCGTATCCACGATTGAAGATTATCTCGGCTTTCTCGAAAAGTCTAATTTAATTTATATTTCTGACCCGCTATTAGTCGGTTCAAGGGCGGCCCTGAAAGGGAAACCGAAAATTTATATTGCCGATGCTGCCATTCGGAATGCTGTGCTGATGATGGACGATGTTTTGTCCGATGATAAAGAGATGGGCATTATGGTAGAAACGGCAGTATATAAGCACACCATTTCCTTTTATCAAACCGCGCCGTCAGTTCATGTCGGTTATTACAGAAGAGCTAAGGAAAATCAAAAAGAGGTGGATATTGTTATCGCCCTTCCCAAAGAGATTATTCTTTGTGAAGTCAAATACCGCAACAACTCTTCCGTTCCTGCCTCCGATGCGATTATTGCGCTTTCAAAAGAAAAAGGGGCGAAGGTTTCCGGCTCTTTTATTATAACGAAAAGTCTTACGGATTACGGTTTTGCCAAGCATGATACCACCATTCCGGTCTTCCGTATTCCGGCACTGGTATTTGTTTACTTGCTTGGGCAGGCAGAAGCGATTAATCACATAAATTAATCGCTTTCTCCAGCAAATATTCTTTTTCGTTATGTTCGGGATTATCAATTACATCATCAAGAAGCGCCTTTAACGTCTGCCCGATTTTTTTCCCTTTCGGGATGCCGGCGGCGATTAGGTCGTTGCCGGTGATGGCAAGGTCTTTCAGGGTCACGCATTGGCCGGCGGCCTGAATTTTTTCATAGATCCGGCTGAGCTTCGCCAGAAAATTAAGTTTTTCCGCTTTCATATAATCACTCTGGGCGGCAACATCAGCCGAATGAACTTTTAGATAAAGCGGATAAATATCCTCGCCTATGCGGGAAATGGCGCGGCGGACGTATTTGTCGGGGATGTTTATTTCGCCTAAATGGTCGAAATCAGGGTTTAAATCAATATCATAATCATGGAAAAAAACAATTCGATAGACTTTGTCAATGGTGGCATTATCGAATTTCAGGCGGCGCATGATTTGGCGGGCCATTTCGGCGCCTTTTTCGGCGTGTCCCTTAAAGCGGTCGTTGCCGGTTTTTTCATTGACCGTTTTAGTCAATGGCTTGGCAATATCGTGGAACATCATGGACAGGCGGAGGACTTTTTCGGCTTCGATGGCTTTCATCGCATGAAGGATATGCGCTCCGACGTTATGGCAATGATGGGGATGTTTTTGCTCTGTCTGCATACAGGCATCGAATTCCGGGAAAAATTGAGCGGTTAATCCAACTTCATATGCCACGCGAAGAAAATCAGGATTCGGTGAGGTAACCAGCTTAACCAGTTCAACCCGGATTCTTTCGGCACTGATTAAGTTGATATCGGCAGCCTTATCAATGATTGCCTGTTTCGTCCTTTCCTCAATCGAATATCCGAGCTGGGCGGAAAAGCGGACTGCCCGCATCATGCGCAAGGCATCTTCACCGAAACGATCACTGGCTTCACCAACACAACGGATCATTTTTGCTTTCATATCATTCATTCCGCCATATTGGTCAATTAGGCCTTCGCGGTCATTATAAGCCAAGGCATTCATCGTAAAATCGCGGCGCTTCAGATCGTCCGCAAGCTTACTGGTATAAGTGACTTCTGTTGGCCGCCGCTTATCTTCATAAATACCGTCAATGCGGTAGGTCGTGACTTCAAACCCTTCACCATCCAGCAAAACAGTGACCGTGCCATGTTGAAGACCGGTATTAAATGTCCGGCGGAATAAAGATTTCACCTCCGCTGGGGTAGCGGAGGTGGTGATATCCCAGTCTTCCGGGTCACGCCCAAGAACCGAGTCCCGCACACAGCCGCCGACCGCGTATGCTTCATGGCCGGAGGCTTCGATTGTCTGGATGATGGTTTTTACTTTTTCGGGCAAATTTATTTTCATAAATATTTCTCACTTCGCAACACAATTCGGCTGCCCCTTACATTCATCTCTAATATGCCTTACCCCAGCAAACTAGCTTCTCCGCCGGTCTGCCGCAATAAACGCAAGCTTCCGCAAGCTTCGTCTGGTCAAAGGGTATGTTCCGGCTGGTAATCGCGGTCTCTTCCTTAATGGTTTCTTCACACGCCCTTTCCCCGCACCACATGGCCTTTACGAAGCTATTTTTTTCCCGGAACAGCTCAATAAATTCGGCCTTCGTCCGCGCCTCGAAGGTATTTGCATCCAGATGTTTTTTTGCTCTCATAAACATATCATCTTGGATGCTAACCAGCAGTTCTTTAACCTTTCCAGCGATTTCTGACAATTCGCACTCTATTTTTTCACGGGTATCACGGCGGCAAATTACGCATTTTCCCGCTTCAATGTCTTTTGGGCCGATTTCAATGCGAAGCGGAATCCCCCGCATCTCCTGTTCGGAAAATTTCCAGCCGGGGCTTTTGTCGCTGTCATCAACTTTGACACGAACATCCATTTTCAGCATATCCTTTAACTCATGCGCTTTCTCCAGCACCCCTTCCGCCTGCTGCCGGATGGGAATAATCATAACCTGAGTCGGGGCGACTTTAGGCGGAAGGACTAAACCGGAATCATCACCATGCACCATAATCAGTGCGCCAATCATCCGGGTTGACAATCCCCACGATGTCTGATGGACATATTTTAAGGTATTATCTTTATCCGTATACTGAATGCCAAAAGCCTGGGCAAAACCATCGCCAAAATCATGGCTGGTTCCGGCTTGCAAGGCTTTTCCGTCATGCATCATCGCTTCGATGGAATAAGTCGCATTCGCCCCGGCGAATTTTTCTTTTTCGGTTTTTTGGCCTTTTATGACCGGGATTGCCAGCACTTGCTCCGCAAAATCGGCATAAATATTCAGCATTAATTCGGTGCGTTCAGCGGCTTCCGTAGCGGTGGCATGGGCAGTATGCCCTTCTTGCCAAAGAAATTCGCGGTGACGCAGGAAAGGCCGGGTTTCTTTTTCCCAGCGGACCACGCTGCACCATTGGTTATAAAGGCGGGGCAAATCGCGGTAAGAATGAATGTCACCGGCATAAAAATCACAAAAGAGGGTCTCCGAAGTCGGCCGGATGCACATCCGCTCCGCCAAAGGGGCAAGGCCGCCATGCGTCACCCAGGCCACTTCCGGGGCGAATCCATCGACATGGTCTTTTTCTTTTTGCAGAAGGCTTTCGGGAATCAGCATCGGCATATAAACGTTTTCTACGCCGGTCGCCTTAAACATATCGTCAAGATTACGCTGCATCAATTCCCAAATCGCGTAACCGGCAGGCTTAATGACCATGAAGCCTTTTACATTCGCATAATCGATCAGCTCGGCTTTTTTCACCACGTCCGTGTACCACTTTGCAAAATCCTCATCCATTGAGGTGATTGCTTCCACTAATTTTTTGTCGGCCATTTTTGTCCTCTTTCTATCATGCGGATGCCATTCGCCTAAGCGAGGGGCTGAATCCGGCAATCTCTTCCGATAATGGGGTTCTAGCTGATTGTAGAGAAAAATGCTGATTTTGTCAATCGTTATTGCGCAATTGGGTATATTTTTTAAAAGTGACATTAAGAAAGACAGAAAGTGAATTTCGTTATTGATTGAAGTAGCATTTATGTATTATATATATTATAATCAAATCAGCTCATTATCATGAAAGGCAAAACCATGTTCGATGCAAAAAATATCAGCCGGAAACTTATTTCATGGCTTGATGATTACTTTCAGAAAAATGCCGCCCCGGAAACCAAGGCTATCATTGGGATCAGCGGCGGAAAAGACAGCTCGGTTGCCGCTGCCTTATGTGTCGCCGCTTTGGGAAAAGAACGGGTGCTTGGCGTTTTGATGCCGCAGGGTAGGCAGGAAGATATTGATGTTTCTTATGACCTTTGCCAGACGCTTGGCATTGATTTCATTGAAATAAATATCGCTGAGCCGGTGGCGAATTTATATGCGGAAATAGAAGAAAAAGGCATGGAATTAAATACGGTTGCCACCTTTAACACCCCGGCCCGGATTCGCATGGCGACGCTTTATGCTGTCTCCGGCATTGTCGGCGGACGAGTCATCAATACCTGTAACCTTAGTGAGGACTGGGTCGGCTACAGTACGAAATTCGGTGATTCCGCCGGTGACATCAGCCCTTTTTCCCGCTTGACGATGACAGAGGTAAAAGCCGTCGGCCATGAGCTGGGACTGCCCGGCCGGTTTGTCGATAAAGTGCCGATAGATGGGCTTTGCGGCAAAACAGATGAAGATAATCTGGGATTTACTTATGAAATGCTGGATCAGTACATTCGAACTGGTGTTTGTGAAGATCGTGAAATAAGAGCGAAAATTGACCGGATGCACGAGCTTAATTTGCACAAGATACTGCCGATGCCGGTATTTGGGGCGGAGTGAAGGGTCGAAAATAATTTAGCGAGGCAATATGAAGAATAATTCTAAGGCGCGAAAAAACCGCACCTAAGAATTATTAAAACTTCATACGAGAAGAATGGATAAAGCCCATTCTTCCGGGCTATTTGAGTCGCGCGAAGCGCGACATGGAGGTTAATATGAATCATCTAAACCATGAAATAAGCTCTTATATAAATCAAAATAACTGCCACATCATTGGATTTGCTGATTTGCGCTGCCTTTCTGAGGAAGTTCGGCAAAAGTTCGATTGTGGCATATTAATTGGCTTGGCATATACCAAAGAAGCGATGGAAGAAAATAAAAATGGGTTACCGCAGCGTTATCATAATGAATTAAAGGCAATGAATAAGCGGCTTAATGAACTTGCAACCTTAGCCGCAGATTTTCTCATTAACAAAGGTTATAAGGCACTGCCAAAGGTTCAGTCTATGGTGGTCCAAGATGAAAAATGGCGAACGGTTCTGCCCCATAAAACCGTTGCTACACTGGCAGGAATCGGCTGGATCGGAAAATGTGCCACGTTGGTGACAAATGAAGTCGGTTCAGCACTTAGGATAACTGTTGTTTTAACAAATGCACCGCTGAAATGCGGTGAACCGATTCGCAAATCCTTGTGCAGCCCTAGCTGTACGATTTGCGCCAATATCTGCCCCGGCCAGGCTCCGCGTGGCGGCCTGTGGGAAGCGGGCGTTGACAGGGATGTTTTTTTTGATGCCAATGCTTGCTGTCATGCGGCTCGCGCCCGGGCCAATGAAACGCTCGGCATTTATGAAACCATCTGCGGTTTATGCATCTCAAATTGCCCTTTTACTAGGAAAGGGCTTGGATACAACTGATTTTTCACATCAAGACTTTATTCATGTAATCAATTATTTCCGCAAATTGCTCTGCCTTTCTCCAGCCATAATCAAAGCCATGCCCTGCTTGGGGAATAATCAGAAGCTTTGCTTTTATCCCCTCTTTTATTAAGGCATCGTACATCTCGCTCGACTGTTCAACAGGCACATCGGTATCAGCAGAACCGTGCAGTAAAAACGTCGGCGGATATTCCGGGCCGATATTATGAATCGGGCAATAGGGAATCAAGGCCGTCTTTGTTTCACTTTTTTCGCAGCCACTCACCGTAACAGCCCATGACCCAGCTTGCCGGGTATATAGGTACAGCGCCCAGCGGCTTTTAAAACCGGAACCAGTCATTATTTTTGATTTTAGGCATTTTTTCGCTTCTTCTTCTGTTACAAGCGGATGGCTTAAATAATGCGGACTAGGTTTTTCATACCAATCCCCCAAAATATCACCGTATCCGTAAAAGGATATGATTGCGTCAGGCTTGTTTTGGAAAGTACCGCTTAACAAAGACAGGTAACCGCCGGCAGATTTACCGAGCATTACTACCCGGTCAGGGTCAAAGCCGTATAAATCTCTGCCTTCTTCACGAACCCATGAAATTAAATCTTCAATATCCTCTTTTATTTTCATGAGCTTTGATTCCGGGGCAAGCCGGTAGTCAGCCGAAATATATGCCATTTGATTGCCAAGGACAGCCGCAAGCTCTCTTTTATTGACCATGCTCCGGCTTCCCATAACTAAAGCGCCTCCATGCAAATATATAACTACCGGCATCTTTTTCACTGCTTTTTCCGGCAAATATACGTCAAGCTTCAGAGAATACTGTCCTTCTTCTTTATAAATATTCGTTTTTTTAATATAATCCATAATCGTTACCCTTTCTTCGCATTCGCAAGACTAATTGTCTTTATATAGTATAGTACTATATAGTACCTTTGTCAAGCTGAAATAGATTGGGTGCATTTTTAAAAAGTGCTATGTAAATTCGTGAGGGAACGAGCGTGTGGTTCATAAGGAAAGGCCCTTGTTAGACATCACCGAACAGAGCAAAACGCAAATACAAGAGCGTAGAAAAACTTACGATCATTCGCGATAAAAATCGTAATTCCCTTACGCGAATCGGTATTTTTTTTCGAGCGGCCATTTATACTGCGAAGCAAGCTTAGAGGACGGAGCGGGAACGCTTCCGTCCGGCGAGTTTAGGTACAACCCAAGCAAGAAAACGTTTAAAAATCGCGTGAGTGATTTTTGACCGTTTTGAGCCGAGTGCACGCACCCGGCCTTGCTAGCTAGCTAGCTCGCTCGCCCAAATTATAATCATCATGTGCTGATTAATGTCGTTTTTTCAAATAGTCATAAATTTGCTTTCTTGTATCAGCTTTTCTAAGATATTCATTTATCACAATCTTCCTCATCACTTTCCTCTTATACCATGTCAATACAGATTCATCCATGTGATATTTACTTCAATCCAAATCAAAACCGCCACTAAGAAGAAAACTTCTAAGTAACTCCGAAACTTTGCTACTTGTAGCAAAAGGTGAAATGGTCTGCCCTTCAATCATTTCAAAATAGGTTTTGGCTTTTACTCGATCAACAGAGGCTATTAGTTTATCAAAGCGCCCAAATTCATTAATATTCGATTCTGTTAATCGTCGTTTTGTCAATTCCCGCAAGAGGTTTTCATCTAAGCCGAAAGTAACAACCACTTTATTGATTTGTGCGTTCATTTCATCTATTTGATATGCGGCGATATAATCACGGAAAGCATCACCATCCTCTACGATGGTATCGCCACGTTGAACATCGCGTAGGAAGATACCCGCGAGGCGCTGTTCTTCTTTTGACAATGTCGCAAATGTCGTGTGTAAATCATTTAAAGCATCTTCTTTTGCTTTTTCATCAGATGTTTCAAGCGTTTTCAGATACTTATCAAAACGCGAGTTCATATAATTATTATCAATCATGCCAGTACCTATTTCGTTTAGATAACCATATAAGTCATATGGGGCATCATCTCCACCGGCACCGGCACATTCACTATACAACTCCTTATAGCGGAGAACGAGAATAAAATATGTTTGTTCATCAAATTTCATTTCATATTCCATCTGTATCCATTTAAAACCTTGTATTTTTGCGGCTTCTAAATATGCGGCCAACTCTTTGAACAGCTTGGCAAACTTACCTCGTGATTCTTTGTCATCGGGTAGCTTGATAAAATCATGAATATCTGCACTTGTAAACACCATACTGATTTCTTCATATTTGTGGTTCATCATCTTGATATTACATTCGAGTTTGTCTACGAATAACTCAAAAGGTTTGTCGCCAGAATACATCTTGATAGCAATATCAATATTCCGCTTCATAGAATGGGGTTTGCGGTAATAACGAATTGTACCGAAAGGCTTGTCTGGGCCAAACAGCCTATTTGTCCGTGAAAACGCTTGTATAATATCGGCATACTGCATAAACTTATCCATAAAGAGTGTGTTAACCCACTTGGAATCAAAGCCGGTCAGCATTTGGTCAACAACAATAAGTAAGTCGATCTGTTTTTCGGGTTTGAATTCAATCTTTTCATAAGGCTCCTTATGTGCCAGACGTGCGGCAATATCTTTCTTAAATTTGGCGTGTTTTGAAATTTCAAATTGCTTTTGACCAAAATAGCGGTCATTATAATCGGTTATTATTTCGATAAGTCCATCTTGCTTTACCTTTGAATTTGTTGGATTATCGTCAAAATCTACGTTGGGATCAAAGAGTGCCGATATTTTAAGGTCGGGCATTTCCGCTTTTATCAACCGGTAATAATCGATTGCGTGCGGTATACTGTGGGTCGCAAATATGGCATGAAATTTTCCATTCCGGCTAAGGGTCAACCAGTTATCGCGGATATCTTTAATAACCATCTCACGGTGAATTTCGCCGTATTGTGTATTCGGTATAAAATCCTCAATGCCCTTGATATATTCGTTATTCGTATCCCGATACCCGGCCATTCCTGTTACGCTGGGGTTCGTATATTTATCGTAAATTTTTTTCTTTTTGGGATCGGCCAGCGCGTCTTTAATTTTGTCCACCGTGGTAGCACCAACCGCTTTTGCCTTATCGAGTGCCACAGAAATACGAACATCTTTGTCCTTGAATGTTGTTATCATGTAGGGATCAAAACCCAGCACATTCTTATCCCTGATGCCATCCGCAATACTGTAGCGATGTAATAAATCACCGAAAACATCAGAGGTAGTGTTATCTTTTTTGCGGTTCTCGTCATGTATCGGTGTTCCGGTAAAGCCAAAAAAGACGGCACGAGGGAAGGTATTTTTTATCGTTAAAAGCATCTCACCAAAAGTCGAGCGATGAGCTTCGTCAACAATTATGACTATTCGTTTTTTTCTAATCTCTTCAATATCCTTAGTTTTTTTACTGCTATCTTTAATTTGACTCATCATTTGAATGGAAGTAACGATTAAAGTATCAGCACTGCTAGGGCTTTTCAGTTTTGTAATTAAAATGTCTGAGTTCTCAGTACTCTGTACAGATTCATCTTCTTCGGCAAAGGCACGATATTCTATCAGTGATTGTGTTCCGAGTTCTATTCTATCCATGAGGAAAACAACCTTATCGGCTTTTTGGGAGTTGGCAATCAATTGTGCGGATTTAAAGCTAGTTAAGGTTTTACCGGAGCCAGTGGTATGCCAGATATAACCGCCTAATAAATCTTTTTCCATTCGCTTTTTCCATTTGATTGATTCAACTTTATCAGTGATTGCATGGGCAGCATAATATTGATAACTGCGCATGACTTTTAACACACCTTCTGCTGTGTCGGCCACGGTGTAAAAGCCAATGAGTTGGTGTGCCATCGGTATAGAAATGAGGTGAGAAGCTATGTCTTTCCAGTACCGTATTGGTTCGTTATTAAAATCGGCCCAATTAAAGTAATAATCCGGGTTAAACTTCCCTTCCGGTCCGGGATTAGCAAAGTAGACAGCGTCCTCGGGGGTCATAGCCACGAAAATCTGTATCAGCGAAAAGAGACTTGTAAATATGCCATTCTTGGCGTAAAATTCGATCTGATTGGTCGCTTGACTTACAGGAATACCGCTCTTTTTCAGTTCGATATGAATAACAGGCATACCGTTGATAAGGAGCATCAAATCCCCCCGGCGGTTGTTTGTTATTCCTTTTGTGAGGAATTTAGGCTGTCGGGCGATTTGATAACGGCTTTGTCCGGCGGCTATTTCCATGCGATCGTAGATTTTAAGACTAATTTCTTTTCCAAAGTGCAGGGAATCAGCAGAATTGTCACGAGTGATTGACAACGATTTGCCATTGATAAAACCATTAAGCTTTAACGGAGTTTTATGTTTGTTTATCTGTTCAATAATTTGTGCCATTTCCCCATCGGTGAGAGGTTGGTTGTTAAGCTTGTCAATATCCCTATTATTCTCATAAAGGATAGCCGCCCAATTGTTGATTAGTTCTTGTTCGGTAGGATAGTTAATGACTTCTTCCCAACCTTTATCAGCAATCAGTAAGTCAACAAGAGCGCTTTCAAAGTCCTTTTCAGATTAAACATCTTCATTTTCCTGTTTTTCCTCTTGGGAATCTTCAAATTCTTTTACCCATTCGGCTAATTTTCTTTGTAACAGAGCTTTATCGGGAAGATATAGGCTATACTCTGAGGCGTAAATATTGGCATCGGTGGGAAGGGTCATTTCTACTATGTTATCATTTTTCTCTTTACACAGCAAAATGCCAATGGTCGGGTTTTCTTTATCTGTTTTTACATGTCGGTCATAATAATTAACATACATTTGCATCTGCCCTAAATCTTGATGCTTCACTTTACCTCTCTTGATATCTATTAGCACATAACAATTCAACAGACGATTATAGAAAACCAAGTCCAGCTTAAAATGTTCCTCATCATAAGTAAACCGCTTTTGCCGTGCCTCAAATAGAAAACCTTTACCAAGTTCAAGAAGAAATTGGGATAGCTTACTGATAATCGCCGTCTCTAATTTTGTTTCACTATATGCCGTATCTTCCGTCATATTCAAAAATTCTAATACAAGCGGATTTTTCAGCATATCACGCGGCTTTTCCATCTGCTGACCCTCTTTTGAAAGTCGCATAACCTCTTCTTTGTCTCTTGATAAGGCAAGCCGCTCATAAAGACTGCTATGATATTGCCTTTTTAGTTGCTCGACAGACCATTGGCCTTTGATCGCTTCCATTTCATAAAAACGGCGTTCATCTTCGTTTTTTATCCGCATCAGAATTTGATATTGTGACCAGCCTAAATAAAAGGGAATTGCCTCGGCAGACATTATTTGTCCGATGTTAAGGAAATTATGCTCTGCAAATTTAGCAGAAATCATCTGCTGTTTTTGGCTTTTTCCGTTCTTTGCCAATTCAGCAGATAATGTCTGCTGAATTGAGTCGGCATAAACTTGGTAAAATTTTCTGGCATTTCTTAGGTTCGTTTCGGAAAAACCTTTTTTGAAACGGCTATTTAAAAATGCTGAAAGTTCCGGGAGCAAACCACGGCCATATTCGGCGCGGGCTTTACCGCCCTGTTCTTCTTCAACAATCATACGCCCAATTTCAAAGTATGTTACGCACATGGTTATATCGGCGGTACGCCCGACATAGCGCCGCGCTTTTTCGATTATCTGCGCTACGTTTTCAAAAAATGTGTTTGCGTTTTGATTTTTGGTTAAATCTTTCACGTGGGAATCCTCCTA
>Ga0082212_10007752_pt1 | contig 14121 bp, 6 predicted proteins | sample TergutNt197P3_FD_71548 | JGI IMG/M metagenome (GOLD analysis project Ga0082212, IMG submission 71548) | Neocapritermes taracua P3 segment gut microbial communities from Petit-Saut dam, French Guiana - Nt197 P3 | ecosystem: Host-associated > Arthropoda: Insects > Digestive system > Gut ... | reverse complement strand
CCGCAAAAAGGGAAAAAAACGCCCGGAGCCGGATCTGGAGAAAACGCTTGAAAACAACTTTTTGGAGTTTGAAAACGCCTTGAACAGCGATATCATCCTGCAGAAGGACATCATCAAATCCATGCGCGGGGTAGCCTTGACGGAAATGATGCTGCGCGACGTCTCCGCAAGGATCGAGCTTGTTAAAAATGCTATAAACATGGGTATCGAAAACCTGAGTTCGAATGTGGAGGATTTTCAAAATCAGGATTCCGAACTTAGAAAAAAAATAGACCGCCACAAGGATGAACTCGCCTCTGAGATCGACGAAATGAAAAACGAGGCAAAAAGATGGATCGCGGATTTTATGTCGAGGCTGAAGGCGGAGATGGAAAAAATAAAAAATTCCGCCTCCATGTCGGATATAGAGCGTCATTTTCAGTTCTATGTTATGGATACTATAAAAAACGCCGTGAACGTCTGCGTCGTACACCACCAGCAGGAAATCGCGAATAAAACGTCTAAAACCATCAAGGATATGGCCAATGAAACCACTGAACAGGTTTTCGGCTCTATCGATACAAATGTGGCGGACTGCATAACGGACGTCAGTTGGACAGGCGTGGATACCGCCATGTTCTCTTTTGATATGGCAGACCAGTTCCTTGGCATATCGGGGCAATTGGGGCCTTTGTACCTTGTGGGACAGGCGGTCATGGGCTTTGTGCGGCAAAAGAAGGCGTCGGGCAAACAGACCGACTTTATATCGCCCGTACTTCAGGAATTCGATACGATCGCGACAGATATAGCGGGAAGCGTTACGAAAATATACGACCATCTGAAATTCCGCGCTGTGGACATTCTTGACGAAGTCTATCAAAAGCAGGCGGAGGCGTCCGTTTCGGCGATAAATCAAGCCAGAGAGATTATGCAGGATGAGACCGCAAAAAAAGAAGATGTTATTCACTATCTTGACGCCGTTCTCGAAAGGATCGACGACTTCAAGCAAGTTTTGAACAAATACAAGTAATCACCGCGGACGGACGTCACAGCCTGATAAAAATGAGAGCGAAGCAATATGGATGAGTATAATATATGTACTCCATATTGCCGCGCCCGCATTACAAAGATTCGCTAACCCATGGAGAAATGGTCTGATTCATTTCCCCGCGAGTTAGAATTTCGCGCATACCGGCGCGGCAATTCCCCGTACTGACGAGCCTCTCTCAACTATAAACTCTCCTCTACAAAAGGAGCATTTTATGCTTTCACTCACAAAATCGCTTCTGGATGAACCGGAGTTCAGGCGCCTCATAGCCGGGATCGAGGCCGGAGCGTGTCCCGCAGTCATTTCGGGCCTGTCTGAAATACACCGCGCACACGCCGCCGCCGCCGTCAGGACGGCGACGATGCGCCCCGTCGCGGTTATATGTGCGGACGAAGATGAAGCCGCGCGGCTGGCGCGGGATATCGCGGCGCTGACGATGGAGCAAGCGTTGACGCTCGGCGTGAGAGAATTTACATTTCACAGCGCGGAAGTCGTCTCGCGCCAACTTGAGCATCGAAGGATTGCGGCATTTAACGCATTATCGGAAAACAAAGCCCCTATCGTCGTAATGTCCGTTGGCGGCGCGCTCCAGCGCACGATACCGCCGGACATGCTCACAGACGCGGCGCTGACATTGAAAACAGGCGGCACGCATGATTTAAGCGAGATTGCCGAAAGGCTTGTAATGTGCGGATACAGCCGCAGCGAGCAGGTCGAAGGGCCGGGGCAATTCGCCCTGCGCGGCGGGATACTGGACTTCTTCTCGCCTGCGCACGACGAACCTGTACGGTGTGAATTTTTTGGCGACGAGATAGATTCGATGGGTTGCTTCGACGTCTCCTCACAGAGAAGGACGCAGCAGATAGGCGCCGCGATCATCACCCCGGTCGCGGAAACGCTGCCGTCGCTGTACAACGGCACGGGAGGCAAGGGGGCCGACGGGCTGGCGAATGAATTGCGTGAACACATAGCGCGCCTTGAAAAACACAGGATAACAAACCCGGCGCTGATAAAGAACATAGACGCAGATATAGGCAGGCTCAAAGACGGGCGCAGCTTTCCCGCCGCCGACAGGTACATCGAGCTTATCTACCCTATGGCGACGGCGCTAGACTACTTCCGCGACGACACGATAGTCATGATTTTCGAACCGCTTCGCGTAAAGGAAAGGGCCGAAGGCTTTTTAAAGCTGCTCGCGGAGGATTGCTTAGCGCTTCTCGAATCGGGCATACTTGAAAGCGGGCTGGTCCGGTTCGCGGAGGACTGGGAAGGGTTAATGTATCGCATGGAGGCTTTCCCCGTCATTATGGCGGACAGCTTTACAGGCAGCTCATACCCGCTGCGCCCGCGGACGATGCTCAGCATAGGCGCAAAACGGCTCCCGTCATACGGCGGGAGCATGGAAACAGCCGCGTCAGATATCGCGTATTATAAGGAATCGGGGTTCAAAACGGTCATACTATGCCAGGATCAGCGCCGGGCGGGATCGCTCAGGGAATATCTTGAGGAACGCGGGATAACGTCGGCGCTTGACTACGCGCTGCAAGCGCTTCCGGAATACGGTAATTGTATAATAACGGTGGGGGAACTCTCGGCAGGTATGGAATATCCAGGCATAAAGCTCGCGATAATAACCGAAGGGCAGATGATGGTCCAAAGCGTCCCCAGACGCGTCAGGAAATCGAAAGACAGCTCAAACCGGGAGAAACTGCAAAGTTTTGCGGACTTGTCGCCGGGCGACCTCGTGGTACACGACCAGCACGGGATAGGGAGGTTCGTCGGGTTTTTTAAGCTGCCGGTCGACGGTGTTCAAAAGGATTACGTAAAAATCGCCTACGCCGGCACGGACAGCCTGTACGTACCGGCGACACAGCTCGACATGGTGGCGAAATATATCGGCGGAGGTACGGAAAGCAGCGACGAAGACGGCGCCGCGCACGGCGCAAAGCTTTCCAAACTGGGGGGGGCGGACTGGTCAAAGGCGAAATCACGGGCAAAGTCGGCTGCAAAAGAGATGGCGAGGGAGCTTATTAAACTATACGCCGCGCGTCAGCGCCTCAAAGGACTCGCTTTTCCGCCGGATACCGTCTGGCAGACGGAATTTGAAGAAAAATTCGGCTATCAGGAGACGGACGACCAGCTAAAGTGCGCGGAAGAAATAAAAGAGGATATGGAAAAACCGGTGCCGATGGATCGACTGCTTTGCGGCGACGTCGGCTACGGCAAGACGGAAGTCGCGTTCCGGGCGGCTATGAAATGCGTACTCGGCGGGTATCAAGCCGCGATACTCGTCCCGACTACAGTGCTTGCGCAGCAGCACTATGTCACATCTGTACGCCGGTTTGCGGGATATCCGGTGAATATCGAAGTTTTAAGCCGTTTCAAAAGCCATGCTGAAATAAGGAAAACGCTGCGGGAAATGGAAAACGGAAGCGTGGACCTCGTTATCGGTACGCACCGGCTTTTGCAAAAAGACGTGAGCTTCAAGAAACTCGGACTGCTCGTAGTAGACGAGGAACAGAGGTTTGGAGTGTCGCACAAGGAACGGCTGAAAGAAATAGCAAAACAGGTGGATGTACTCACGCTTTCGGCGACGCCAATACCGCGGACGCTGAACATGGCGCTGTCCGGGATACGCGATATGTCGACGATCGAGGAACCGCCGCATAGCCGCCGCCCAGTACAGACATACGTACTCGAACATGACTGGGGCATACTTTGCGACGCTATACGGCGCGAGATCGCGCGCGGGGGGCAGGTCTATTATCTGCATAACCGCATAGAAAACATTGAACGCGTCGCATCGCGGCTGGCGGATATGCTTGAAAGCGTACGCATTGCCGTCGCCCACGGCAGGATGGACGAAGACAGCCTCAGCGACGTGATGGAGCGCATGGTGGCAGGCGAGATACAGGTACTCGTTTGCACGACAATAATCGAATCCGGCATAGACATACCGAACGTCAACACGCTTATAGTGGAAGACGCGGACAAGCTTGGACTTGCGCAGCTCCACCAAATACGCGGACGCGTCGGCAGATCGCCGCGACGCGCCTACGCCTATCTGACGTTCCGGCGCGGCAAAGCTTTATCCGAAATTGCGGAAAAGCGGCTCAGCGCGATAAGGGAATTCGCGGAATTCAACTCAGGCTTTAAAATAGCGATGCGCGATCTTGAAATAAGAGGAGCGGGGAGCCTGCTTGGTGCGGAGCAGTCGGGACATATGATAAGCGTAGGGTATGATATGTATCTGAAACTGCTTGAAGAGGCCGTATTGGAGGAAAAAGGTGAAAAACCGCCTGCAAAGGCGGAGTGCCCGGCGGATCTGAATGTTTCAGCGGGGATACCGGAAGAATATGTCCCGTCCGGACAGCAGCGGATGGATCTGTACAGGCGCATAGCGCTGATACGTACTGAGGAGGATCATGACGATATGATCGCGGAGCTTCTCGATCGCTACGGCGACCCGCCCGCCCAAGTGACCGCCCTGACCTCTATCGCAATGCTGCGCAGCGAGGCCGCGGACACGGGGGTAACGGAACTTTCGCAAAATGAAGGCTGGCTGAGACTGAAACTCGCGGATTTCAATATGGACGGTATATCAAAACTTTACTCCCTGCCTGAATACACAGGCCGTGTAAAAGTCTTAGCCGGAACAGACCCGGCCATTGCGCTCAAATTAAAAAGCCCTGCCGTTGTCGACGAGGCCGTCAGATTCGTAAGAGCATACGCCGCCTCGACCCGGCAATGAGCAGCCCCATACTCCGCGTTATAAATTGCCTACGATTCGAATACATCCGGCAGGCTGATCTCGCAGCCCTCCAGCACATGGACAGGCGCCGTGCCCTCGTCGCCGTATGCGGTTATGATATATTTCCCGTTTTCCAAAACATGAACCGACGCCGTCCTGCTATCCGGATCCACGATCCAATATTCGCGCACTCCGGCTTTTTGATATTCCAGCAGTTTGACCAGCCTGTCCAGTCTCGCTGTAGACTGAGACAGTATTTCCACCACCATATCGGGAGCGCCGATAATTCCGCTGTCATCTAACTTAGAATGATCACACACAACCACGATATCCGGTTGAAACACAGTATCACCGCTTGTATCAGCATTGAGCCTGACGCCTATAGGCGCGGCGTATACTTCGCAAGGCTTACCCTTTAAAAATTGCCACAATTGACCATGCAGATTGCTGCTTATTTTTTGATGAAATCTCGACGGTGGAGCCATTGCATATGGCACGCCGGCTATCAGCTCCCAGCGCGCTCCATCGTCCCATGAGCATAAATCGGCATAAGTGTAACGCTGCGTCTCCTGTGGTAGCGGCATAATAAAGTCCATTCCTTTCGAAAATCTTCAGGCGCAAATCGTCCGTCTCGCGGCAAAGCGCGCCGCCTGCAGTTACAGTATACCTTGTCTGCAGCAGGATTTCAATAAAAACTGACTAACGACCCAACCGCCGACTGGCGTACAGTTACACGCCCACGGGCAGACACTGTAATTGCATTCCGGCAAGCGAAGCATGGATGCTGAGCGCGCGAGTGGGTGCAGGATTGCGCCCTCCGAGCTAAAAGGAATGCGATTGCAGTGTCTGCCGTTAGATGGGCGTGTAACGGCGTACAGTGTTACTATGTATGCCTGTCTTAAGGAAGCCGCTGCAATCACTTTCCGATTTTTTTAGCAATAATCGCATGACTGATCTGCCCGCAGCCGACGCCGAGAAGAATACCAACTCCCGCGCCGATCAAAGTATCGATCCAGCCGCCGCTTAAAAATTCCTGACGTCCGCCGCTCAGAATAAATGCGATCAAAGCGCCTATTACCATCCCAAGAGTGACAAAACCGGCGTAAAACAACCCAATCGCCTCATAGCCGGAAGGATCGAAATTCTCATAATACTGACGGTAACGATCATGGAGATCGGCGCTGAAACCGGACTCGCTCGACGCGGACAATTCCGCCTTTGCTTTCTCAAAAGCATCCTGTTCGGTCATACCGCTCGACATCAAATCACTAATATAATCGCTCATATATAGAATCAAATCATTTTGCGCATCGACAGCCTGCTCCGAACTGCCTTTGAAACGCGCCATTTTCGCGCCGATTTTCTTTTTGGCCGTATCCGTTTTATTGCGCAGTTTTTCCATATATGTCATTTCGGCGGCGTCTAAATAATGCTGTGACTGCTCCTTTGCAAACTGATCTATCTTTTTCTGTGTTTCCTGATTGAAATTCATTATAACGACCATTCCTTTCCCATCTGTAAACTATAGTTAAGTGAAGTGAGAGTCGCGACCGAGCTTGCCAGAACATGATCGAACGAACGCAAACTATACAAAGTATAAAGTGTTTCGCTCCCTCACTACCCGCATCCCGCGTCTCCTATCCTCTAACCCCTTGCCCCTATCCCCTGACGTTTTCTATACGCCCGCTCAGAAATTCCCATCGCGCCCAAAAAGCCTCCAGCTCGCTCCGGCCACTCTCGTTGAGCGTATAAAACTTCCTTGGCGGGCCGATTTCAGACGGCCTTTTTACTATGTGTACAAGCCGGTTCTTTTCAAGACGCACAAGCAGCGCATAAATCGTTCCCTCCGCAATCCCCTCAAAACCGAGAGCGCCGAGCCGCTTTACGATTTCATAACCGTAGATTTCGCCGCGGCTGATTATTTCAAGCACGACGCCTTCCAAAACCCCTTTTAGCATCTCGCTTAGATTGTCCACCAACATCACCTCGAATCATTAAAGCCGTACTTAGCAATACTAAGTACGGCTACATAATAACACAGAGTAGCATGTCTGTCAACAAGAAATTTTAAAAATATGCTAAAGAGTTGGGTACACGTTACAGTGCGCAGGTATGATCTGCAGTAGGTTCTGAGAAGCATGTGCGCTCAGATTTCTGAGGGAATTCCGGTTTTATCCCGGAACTGACCGAAGAAAGATGAGTGCGCAGGCTTCTCAGAACCTAATAGCGAACGATGTCTGAAAAGTAACGTCACACATGAAATCGAAAAAACGGAAAATCAGCGATTGCCGTGACGCGGATGTGACGGGTATAGAGTACAATATAATTTCCAAAACAATATTAGTTAAAACACACATTTATGTATGGCGCGGATTCGTATGAACCACGATTGATTCTACAGGAGGAGGGATCATCATGATGCGGCAGAAAAAACGCAAACCGGTTTATAAAATCATGGGCTTTCTTTTAGCGGGAGTATTGTTATTCTTACCTGTTTACCTGAACATAGCCGGCACATCCGCGGCGCCGGCTAATGCGGCGGAGTATTATATCAACGGACGCACGGCCAACTATAAGTATTCGGACGCCAACGAATTGTATAACGCTTCCGGCATTGCGGCCGCGACGGGCGCCGGCGTTTACGACAGCCCGATTATTATCCGCAAAACGGTGGAACAGCTTACAGGTTCCGGCCTCGACGAACGCGACTTTGAACTGATGCTGACCGCCACCGGCTACGATTGGGAAACTGTATCGCAAACACCTGTCAACATCGTGTTCGTCATCGACGCAACCAGCTCGATGGGTATTGATGACGTCCCGGGATCGGCAACGGTTTCAACACCGGTGAAACGCTGGGCGGCGGCCTTCGACGCAGCAAACGCTTATATCGACGCATTGTATGAGACGTCCGGCGGCAGGACAATTGAAACCGCGATTGTCAGCTTCGGCAAAAGCGCCCGCGTCCACTTTGAGGCCGGGCAGTTGAGCGGCGGTACCGGCATTCATACAGATATTGCCGGGCTGAGAACAGGCATGGACAACTTCATAGGAAATTATGTTGTCAACTCTGATCCCGGCAATGGAAGGATCCACGATTCCGTGCGAATGTACAATGATGCGGTCGGCATATACGCCGCATTCACAAGTGCTTACAGCAATACAGCGCCATTCTTTTACAGTGATCCGAATACATTGACAGGCATTGTAGACAGGATAAGCCCTTACTCAGACACCAATATAGAGTCGGGGCTGCTTATGGCGGACTATCTGTTGAGCCACAAGCCGAACTACAGCGAAGCCGTCAATATTGTCATGCTGATAACCGATGGCGAAGCGAACTCCTCATCGACGCTATCCATGCTGGAAAACCACCCGGATCTTGTTAAGGCAGTTTGGGGGAATACAAGCGGCGACGGCTATGGGCATTTGACACTTGAAAATGCGGCTGCTATGTCTGATCCTAATGAAAAATACAGTGCGCTCATGAACAACACGGCTGTGCTATCTGCGGATGCCGGTTTTGTCAACCACCTCTACTCCACCCTTGGCTCAATAAACTTTTTCACAGGCGTATATCACAACTTGGATAGGGATGAACCGGGCGTACGATTAGATCCGAATTATGTATTCCCTGCTCAAAGTGATGATACCCTCGGGCTATACGCACGCCATCTGTTTTGGCTGGCTGAAACAGGTACTACTTACAATATAGCCAATAGCTCAATAGATGAGTTTGATGTATTCACTGACTATAAAAACGGAAGATTTGCAACACTGACGAGCTTGTTTTACGAGGGAGGTCAATTTATAAAACACTCGCAAACGCGGCTTTTGGACTATGAGGAGCATAGCGGCTCAAGCGGCGGAAGAAACCAGAACGAGTGCGGCTCGGTCGCGGCTAAGAGATTTATGCTCAATGCCGCCGACAATCTGCACACGGTGGTGGGCGCAACGATTTATACCACGGGTATCGGTGCGTGGGTCGTCGATCCCGGTACGCTCGGAAGCACGGCAAGCGGGGCGGACAGATTCTACATATGCTCCAGCACAAGCGCCACAATAAACAACGCCGAGGCTTTGAAAAGAGAATTTGAGGCGCTTGGGATGACGCACTCCCTAAATGGAGTGCGGGAACTCACCATCACCGACGTGATTCCACGACGCCCCGACGGCGCCGGAGATATCGACGACGACACATTCGCTGTCGAGTCAGACGGAGTTAAAGCGCGGCTGTGGTACTACGACGCTAATGGAGATGAAACCGCGACGCCATGGCGAAACTATAGTATTGCGGATCCGGATTGGACGCTTGGCGTCAGCCCTGACGGTACAGCTACAACAGTGTCGTACAATTTCGGTACGCTGTATTCCGAAGAAGTCGCGCGGGAGCTGGATAAACGATCCCCCGAGTATCCATTCAAGGTAGAACTCCGGATACAAATACGCGCGAACGACGGAGTCGTATCAGCCGCCGCCAACAATATACCTGATATCGATACCAACACAAGCGCCCGCGTTGATTGGCGCGACGTCGAAGGCGCGCAGCACAGGCCTTATCCCGTTCCTAAAGTATACTTCGCGCCTCCGGGAGGGACGCAACCGCCTTATATACCGCCGGAGACGCAGTCGCCTTCCCCGTCCCCGTCGCCCTCGCCGACGGACGATCCGGAAGATTCTGACGAACCTGACGATCCCGACGATCCATACGACACTGAAGAGCCGGAGGACCCCGACGAGCCGGAAGAGACGGAAGAACCCTACTACCCGTTTGGACCTGACGAACCCGGACCGCCGCCTTACATATCAGGCGGGAGTGATCCGGAGATACCGCCATTACCGTCGGTACCCGGCGGCGAGCTGGTACTGGACGGAGACGGATGGATAGAGTTTGACGAATTAGGAGTCCCGCTTGGAAGATGGGAATGGGACGATGAAGAGGAAATGTGGATATTTGACCCGTTCCCGCCGCTCGGTGAAATGCCGCAGACAGGAGCAAACAGCAAAACACACATCTTGCTGCTTGCGCTGGGCTTACCCATACTCGGCGCCGGAGTCGTACTAAGGCTTGGAAATCCGCGAAAACAAGGACTCTTTGTCGAATAACCACCTGAAATGCTTAAAAAATCTACTGATTATCTGCAAATGTACGGTTGTATCATAAGCAGAAGTTTGTCAAAATCTATCGGCTTGCCGATATGGTCGTTCATGCCGACAGCAAGGTAGTTCTTTACTTCATCTTGTAGGACATTGGCGGTCATGGCTATAATAGGAACGCGACCCCCCTCCGGCGCGTCCAGCGCGCGGATGCGGCGGGTCGCTTCCACGCCGTCCATTTCCGGCATATTGATATCCATAAAGATAATGTCAAATTTTCCCGGATCGGATGAAAAAAGCTCAACGGCTTCGCGCCCGTCGGCGGCGCATACAAATTGTATCTGAGTATCCTCAAGCATGGCCATAACGATTTCGCGGTTTATTTCCACATCCTCGACCAAAAGCGCCGTCTTTCCGGGAAAAGATAAAGCGGGATCGGTATGTGTGCTGGGTGCTTTTGTTTGCGTCCTGAAAGTGAAAGCGAATTTAGATCCTTTTCCAAGCTCGGATTCCACCCATATTTCGCCGCCCATCATTTCCGCAATGTTTTTTGATATATAGAGCCCCAGCCCCGCGCCCCCGAATTTTCTGTTTATACTGCCGTCTACCTGCTCAAAAGCGGTAAAAAGGTTGTTTTGCTGTTCTTCCGATATGCCTATGCCGTTATCCGCCACCTCGATCTGAATTGTAAGCGTATCATTTTTCGATTGGAGGACAAATGCCTTGAACTGTATAAATCCATTGTCACCGGTAAACTTGCCGGCGTTGGACAGCAAGTTTGCGATAACTTGTGCAAGCCGTTTTTCGTCGCTAATGAGGATTTCAGGAATCGACGGATCAATATCAGTCGTAAACGACTGACTTTTTTCTTTGAATAATGCAGCCGCTTCATCAAATACTTTTTTCAGCATATATGTAAAATGAAATTCCGATGGATTATAGCTAAATACTCCTTCTTCAATGTCGGATATGTCAAGTACATCATCAATCAACTGTAATAAGTTTTTGGACGCGTCGTCGATTTCCGCGAGATAATCCTGTTTTATAGCCGGATCGTTCGTGTTTTTAAGCAAAGTTGTCATACCCATGATCGCGTTCATCGGCGTGCGCATTTCATGGCTCATGCGCGACAAAAATTCGCCTTTGGCACGGTTGCTCTGTTCGGCGCGTTCTTTTTCAACGGTTAGCTCAGATTTTAGTTTTAGCACCGTATTAAGGTCATGTTCGATCGCTTCCCGTTCAAAAACGCCTGAAAAAACATTTGCCACAAGGCAGGCAAGGCTTATTTCGCTGTCGTTCCAGTCTTTTGCTTCAGTTTCTTTGGAAAAATCCAAAACCGCGCATATTTCTCCTCTAATAAAGATAGGCGCTGCAATATAGTTTTGAAAATTCACCCTGTATGGAGCCATTTTTTCTTTGAAGACCGGATCGTTGGAGGTCAGGCACGACTCGCCGCTCGCACTAAAACCGTCAATGAATGAAAGCATCGGGCCTTTCAGTTCGAGTTTGCTGCCGACGCGGGTATCGAGATTTAACGCGGGGTTTATCCATTCGTTTGTACAGACAAGGGCGTCGCCGCTATCAGTCAGACCTAAAAGCAGCACCTGAGAAATTTCCATAAATTCGCCGATCATCCGCAGCGTCTTTGTGAAAAGCGCGTCAATATGCTCGTTTGTCAGGAAACTCTGTGTGATCGAGGTCATAAGGGTCTGCTGCTCAAGCCGTTTGTCAATCGCCAGCATCTGACTGACGATTTTATTTTGACTGTTGACTATTTTAATCTGATTTTGTACTCTCAGTTTTACGATATCATCGTTGAACGGTTTGGTTATGTAGTCCTCGACGCCTGAAGCAAGCCCTTTCATCTCATCATCGCTGCCGCTGAGTCCTGTGATGAATATAACGGGAATAGCTTTTGTTATTGCCGACTCTTTTAATGCGGTAAGCACCTCAAATCCGCTCATATCCGGCATGATAATATCAAGCAGAATCAGGTCGGGGCGGTATTCAATCGCCCGCTCGACTGCTTCCTTCGCGTCCCTTACCGAATAAATCGTGTACTCTGTGTTCAGGAGATGGTTTAAGTATATGAGATTAGATTTTTCATCATCTACGATAAGGATTTTGTTTTTATCCGCCATGTCTGTATTACGCCTTTCCATAAAAGTATGACTAGACTAGACTATGTCCAAGTCCTTTTTCAGCTTTTTGAGTGTTTTCACAGCGGCTCCGAAATGGAAGTCTTCTATTTGCGCTATAAGTTCTTCTGCTTCCGGTATGCTGCGAAGCTCACCAATTAACTCAACGCATTCAAGGTTGCTGTCATGGAGCATCGGCTCCAGCTTATTGAAGAGTTCCCGCACCACTTTCATGTCAAGAGATTTTTGCGGGGATTCAGACCGGACAGAAACCTCCGTTTCTTCAAGAAGCGGCTTCAATTCATCCAAGACTTTATTAAGTTCATTTCGAAAAACACTCATATGAGTATCCGACAGCAAATTTCCGCCATCTTTTAGAGCGCTTTCGATATCCTCGGCGGCTTTTTGCAACTTTTTTTTACCAATCAGCCCCGAATTGCTTTTTAGTGAATGTGCCAGCCTGTGAGCCAGCGTTATATCTCCGGCGTCAATTGCTTCTACGATTTCAGAGTATTTACCCTGATTGCTTGTTACGAAATCAACTTTTAACTTGTTCATAAGTATGTCGTCATCGTCTTTTGATTCTTCAAAGCTCACTGGCTTTAAGTGCCGCATCAGACAGCCCCACAGTTCTTTTGCCGTGAAAGGCTTGCCGAGATAATCAACCATACCGAGCTTTTTATACAATTCCATGTCTGTGGTCAGTACGTTGGCCGTCATTGTTATTACAGGGCTTCCCGAACCCAACTCAATGATTTTTGGCGTAGCTTCGATTCCGTCCATCACCGGCATCTGTATATCCATGAATATCAAGTCGAATGGTTTTTCGCCCTTTTCGATACGATTTTTCACCTTTTCAAAGCCAACGAGCCCGTTTCCCGCAATCTCGGCTTTCAGACCCACCTTAGCTAAATGCTCGGCAATGACCAGTTGGTTCATACTGTTATCTTCAACAACCAAAATCTCGCCTTCAAACAAAGGCTTGTTTGTTTCACCGGCGTCGTCTTCCGTTTCCGATTTTTCGTCAATTTCACCCGCAATTTTAAGCGTAACCGTAAAGCTGAATTTACTTCCGACTCCGGGTGTACTGTTTATCTCAAGCCTGCTGTCCATGAGTTCGAGTATGGTTTTTGTTATACTCAGTCCAAGTCCCGTACCGCCGTACTCCCGCGTTGTGCTGATGTCCGCCTGCACAAACGGCTCAAAAACATGCGCGATTTGTTCTTGTGTCATACCGATGCCGTCGTCATCCACTTCAAAGCATATCGTGATTTCATCTTTGGCCGCGTTAATTACATTGGCGATCAAACTGACCCGTCCGCTATCGGTAAACTTCACGGCGTTGGAAAGTAAGTTAAGTAAAATCTGCCGAAGCCGTGTTGGATCGCCGTACAGTTTTTTTTGTATGGACGACTCCGCGTAGAAAAACACCTCGATGCCTTTCTCGATTGCCCTCGGATAGATGATACTCTGGCAGTTTGAAAGTAAATCATGTAAATTAAAAGGAATGATTTCCAGTTCCATACTGCCCATTTCGATTTTTGATATGTCCAAAATGTCGTTGATAATCTGCAAAAGGAATTTTGAGTTTTCCATGATCTTGCTTATATAGCCTCTTGCTTTAGCGGACATCACTTCGCCTTCAGCCAGTTCGGAGAAACCGATAATGCTGTTCATCGGCGTCCTGATTTCGTGGCTCATATTGGCGAGAAAAACCGATTTCGCCTGGTTTGCGGCTTCGGCTTTAGCTTGACTTCTTGACATTTCATCCATTTCCAATTTTGTTTCCAATTCCGCCTGCCGCTTTATCATCCTTTCCAATTCCGTGTGGTCCTGTATGACTTCGATATATCCGGTAGGAACGCCGTTCAGATCTTTTAATATGCTTGCGTCTGCTTGATACGATGCGTTATCCCGTTTGAAAAATGTTTGGGCTTGCCCGTTATTTACACAGTTAATAGCACAATTTTCCGTGTCGCAAACAGTGAACCCCATTATGCTGCACGGTTTTCCGATCATCTCCCGTCTGGTTTTCCCAAATGCTTCTTCCGCGCTGGCGTTGAAAAAAGTAAAATGCTTGTTCAAATCCTGAGCAGTGACTGCAAACG
>Ga0082212_10007751_pt1 | contig 14121 bp, 15 predicted proteins | sample TergutNt197P3_FD_71548 | JGI IMG/M metagenome (GOLD analysis project Ga0082212, IMG submission 71548) | Neocapritermes taracua P3 segment gut microbial communities from Petit-Saut dam, French Guiana - Nt197 P3 | ecosystem: Host-associated > Arthropoda: Insects > Digestive system > Gut ... | reverse complement strand
GCTACTCCATCGTGAAAGCGTAGGTGGGCTATGTTTTTAAGCATTGATTACGACGCGCCCGTTATCTTCTCGGACACGGTCACGCTGGCCGTGCTGGGCGTTATCGGCGTTTTTGTCGCGCTGATCGCGCTGATGATGATCGTCAAAGCGGTCGGCGCGAAGAAAACGAAGGGCGCCGAAACGCTCTCAAACGCCGCGGCGGAGCCGGTCCGGCCCGCGCCGGCGGCACAGCCCGTCCCGGACGTCCGGTCCGGCGGGACGCCCGCGCGGATACCGGCCCCCGGCTCGCGGGGCGACGTCGACCTGTACAACGTTGACGACCATACGGCCGCGCTGCTGATGGCGATCGTCGCCGACGACCTGAAAGCGGACCTGAACACCCTGCGCTTTACTTCGATCCGTGAAGTTGCCCGATAAGGAGGACGAGTCAATGAAATATAAAGTAACGCTGAACAATAAGATCTATGAAGTCGCGGTGGAACAGGGCGAGGCCATCATGCTGGACGTTTCCGACGCGGCCGCCCCGGCCCCCGTCGCGATCGCCGCCCCGGTCCCTGTCGCGCCCCCGCCGCCGCCCGTTCCCGCCGCCCCGGCCGCGCCGGCCGCCGGCGGGGAGATTGTCGCGGCGCCGCTGCCCGGCAATATCGTGGCCATCAAGGTCGCGCCCGGCGAAAGCGTCAAAAAGGGACAGGCTCTGGCGGTCCTTGAGGCCATGAAGATGGAGAACGAAGTCCTCTCCCCCCGCGACGGCGTCGTCGGGCAGATCATCGCCGCCAAAGGCTCGACCGTGCAGACCGGCGCGCCGCTGCTTACCTTGCAGTAGGAACTCGGCAAAAAACGAGGGCGCCGCGGCGCCCTCGTTTTTTTACTTGTTCTAAAGAGATATATCATCGAATAAATGAGTCCAGTCTCTCCGCGAATGGATAAAACGGAGTATACTAATCTTGTTTGAGTTCTCACGGACAGCATAGAAAAGAAGATAATTACCGACAGGCAGCGTTCGCAACCCTTTCGCGGCTAGATAGTCGTCTTTCACAAGAGGTTGCCGCATAGGATTCTCTGAAAGAGACTCGGCTGCCGCGGCAGCTTTGTCCAACAAGCGGTTTGCGGCCGGTTTATTGGATAATGTATGCGCGATATAGATTGCGGCGTCCAACAGATCCCGTTCCGCGGTTTCGGTAATACTTATATGCGCCATCAACCGTTCACTGCTTTCCGGATGTCGGCTATCGCGTCTGAAAACGGCCGAGTTTTTCCGGCTCTTTCATCTTCCAAGCCCCGTTCAAGCAGATGATACAACTCTAGTTTTCCTTTTAGCCGTTCATACGCCTCAATGCTCATAACGACAAGGTCTCCTTTTCCGTTTTTGGTGATAAAAACAGGCTCGGAATACTCGTGACAAAACGCGGATATTTCATTGTAGCTGTTACGCAAGTCTGCGCTTGGCCTAATGGCTGGCATGACAATTACCTCCTCTATATAGGAGTATTATATCATAATAACGATATATCGTCAAGGGGCTTTATGTTACTACTTCCCAAACGCCGCCTGCTGCTGGTTGGGGCTTTGCCGCCGTTCCAGATCGGGGTAACGGCGCTCCAGCGCGGCGCGGGAGATTTCGACGACCTCCGCCGCCTCATGCTCGTCGAAGCACCCCACCGTCACCATGTCGCGCTCCCGCAGCGTCGCCCAGGAGAAATTGAGGCCGACATACGGCGTCACCCGTCCGGCGGCCATCGGCTTAATCGTCATCACCGGCTTTTTCGCGCTGTGGATGATGCCGGCCACCGTCTCGACCTCGACCTGCATCAAAAACCCCATGCAATTGTAAATCTGTACGTATGTCTCCACATCGTAGCCGTTTTCGTCGCAGTAGACGATCAGTTCCGGCATGTGCGCCGTCACGCCGGGCAACAGCCCCTGCTCGCGGATCATCGCGGTATAGTCGTCCAGCCGGTCTATGATCCCTTTGTTTTTATTGACAAGCTGCTCGGCGCTGGAGTGATGGATTAAACAGAAGGCGGCGCCCAGTTCCTTGCTCTCGCGGATGGTGGCGGCGGCCTCGCGCCGGCCCTCGGCGGTGTCGTCCACGTTGAGGATCGGCGTGTCGATCCGGATGATTTTTTTCCCCAGCCGCTGTTCGGCGTCGCGGACGGCGCCGGCGATCGGGGGGACCCGCCCAAACGGGGCCATGACGGCGTCCACACCGTTGCGGACAAAGGTCTCCAGCAGCGGGACGATGCTGTCTTTCGCGTGGTGGTGGCGCTTGATGCGGTGATCGGCGGCGGGGCTTTTGTGGCTCCATCCGGCGAGCCAGTTGGTACCGATCAGCATACGGGGCAGCGACACGCCGCCGGCGGTGGTGCGCGGGAAGAGATTTTCCATGGGGTTTGGCCTCCTTATCGGTTTGGTTTGTTCCGCAAAACTTCTTCAAAGAGCAGTCCCTCTTTGACCTCCGCGCCGCGCGCGGCGGTGACGGCGGCGCAGCCGGCCACAAACCCGGCGGCGGCTTCGGCGGCGGCCGGGAGCGGGGCGCCGTACAGCAATTCGGCCAGCATATACGACGCAAACAGATCGCCAGTGCCGGGATAGTCCCCGCCGGCCCGCGGGTGGCAAAACAGCCCCGCGCCGTCTCCGCCGGCCCATCCAACGGCGATTTGACCGTCCCTATCGAACGATAGACCGGTTAAGACGGCGGCGCGCGAACCGTCCGCGGCGAGCGCGTTCAGCCACTTTACCGCGTCCGCCTCGTCGCGGGGGGCGCTGCCGGGGGGCAGCCCCAGCAAGATCGCCGCCTCGGTGACGTTGGGCGTGATGATCCGCGCTTTTCCGGCCAGGCGGACCATGGCGGCCGCCATCGTTTCGTCCACCGCGCGGTACAGTTTCCCGCGGTCGCCCAACACCGGGTCCACGACGGCCAGTGCGTCCGGGAAGGCGTCCAATACCTCCTCCGCAAACCCGGCTTGCGCCTCGCCGGCGAGGAAGCCGGTGTATACGGCGTCAAAGCGCGTCCCCATCCCCCGCAGATGGCTTACGACGCGCGGCAGTTCCCCGGCCAAGCTGAGCGCCGTGCCGCCCTCGTAGTTGGCCGGGGCGGAGAAGAGCGCCGCCGGCAGCGGGCAGCACTGCGCGCCCCGCGCCGACAGCACGGAAATGACGGCGGACAGGGAACAGCGGCCGAATACGCACAGGTCATGTATGGCGAGGACGCGGGGAAGCCGTTTTGTCTGCATGGCGGTCCCTCCGGGGCAAAATGCCTTTGAATTTGCCGTTGCTATTGGCGCCGGGGTATGATATAATTTTACAGGATAATACGGTCCAGGTCAAGAGCGCGACAAGGATGGGGTGTGAACGAATGAAAAACAGAATTTCGGTCACGGTGGCCGGCAATGATTTCACCATAGTTTCCGAGGAGTCGGAGGCGTATGTCCGCGGCGTCGCCGCGGAGGTGGACAGGGAGATCCAGAACGTGATGTCGGAGTCGCACCTGTCGCTGTCCGACGCCGCCGTTTTGTCCGCGCTCAATTCCGCCGACCGCGCCCGCAAGGCGGCCGATTCAGCCGACCACTTGCGCCTGCAAGTGAAAACCTATCTTGACGAGACGCAGAAACTCAAAGCGGAACTGGCCGAGACGCGCCGCGAATTGAGCCGCGCCAAAAAACAGATATAGCGCGGGCGGGGGGAGTGCCGGATGGAACTGTTCGTGGCCGCGGCGTCCGTCGATTGCGCGGCCTCCGCGATACAAAACGGCGCCGACGGCGTCCTGCTGTCGCCCTCGATCCCGCCGGAATCGCTGGGCGGTTTTTTCCCGTACGCCCGCGACCGGGGGATCACGACGGTGCTGGACCTTTCCCGCGCCTGCCATGACGCCGAACTGGGCCGCCGGGCCGAGACGCTGGGCCGGCTCTATCCGCTCGGCCTGGACGCCGTGATCGTGGGGGAACCGGGGATGCTGCGGATGGCCGCCTTTGCCGCGCCCGACTGCGAGCGGATATGGGGGGCGCCCTGCCATACCGCCGACGATATTGACTACGCCGCCGCCAACGGATGCGCCCGGGCGGCGCTGTCCCCTTTTCTGCCGGCGCCCGCCGTGATGGCCCTGGCCGCCGCGTCGAAGCTGCCGCTGCTCTTTTGGGCGCTGACGCCGCTCTGCCCGGGCGGCGACCCCAATCTCTGCCTGCTGGATAAAGAGCGCGGCCCAATCCAATGCGCCCAAAGCTGCCGCAAGACGCTTCTGGCGTATTCCGGCGACGCCGTCGGCCCGCTCTTTAAGACCCGGGACCTCTGCCTGCTGCGGTATATGCGGGAGCTGTCGGGGCTGACGGCGCTGATCGCGCCGCCCGGCCCGTCTCCCGAAGCCGCCGGCGTCTTCACCAGTTTCGCCCGCACGGCCGCCGACGAATTTTTCTGCGACGAAAAAGAGTTGAACGCGGCGCTGGCCGCGCTGGGCCGCGACGCCCCGACCGACGCCCCGTTTACCGGCGTGGGAGACATTTACGCGGGAGAGGACAAGCCCAAAAACGAGCGTTTTTGGGAGGCGGAGCGCAAAAGCGCGGCCGAGCGCCCCGAAAGGGCCTGCGTCCCCGTCCGCTTTTTCGCGCTGATCGCCGCCGGGGAACCGGCCCGGCTGGCCGTTGACGACTATAAAGGGCATACCCTGTACGCCGAGGGGGCCGTGCCGTCGCAAGGCGACGCGCAAGGCGCGGAGGAGGAACTCAACGCCGTCTGGAGCGGCGTTTCCGGCATTTACCGCTGCCAGGACGCCCGCACCAAGATCGACCCCGGCCTGCGTCTGGCGCGGCCCGACGCCGCGGCGCTCCGCAAAGCGGTCGTCGCCAAGCTGGCGGAGGCGCGGCGCGCCCTGCCGGACCGCGCCCCCGGGCAGTTCGACTCCGGACCCCATCTGCTGCCCCGCGCGGACAAACCCCTGCTCACCGTCATGGTGTCCAAAATGTCGCAAATCACGCCGGAGCTGCTGCGGCTGCCGCCGGAACGCCTCTATATCCCGCTGGGCGAGGCGTCCGACGACCCGGCCAAAGCGGAACGGCTGGTGCGCAGCGAGACCGTGCCGGTCGCCGTCCTGCCCCGCGTGATGGCCGAGGACGACCGCGCCGAGGTCAACGCGCGGCTGAAACGGCTGCGCGACGCCGGTTTTCGCGAAGCGCTCACATGGAGTCCGGGACAGGCCGTTCTGGCGCTGCGGCAGGGCTTTACCCCCCGGGCCGACTGGAGCGCCGCTTCGTCGCAAACGCTGAAAATGGCCAAGATGATGGGCGTGGTTTCCAGTACGCTGGCTCCGTGGCTGTCGCTTACCGAGATCCAGCATATGAACCACGCCGCCGATACCGAAATGATCGTATACGGACGGCTGCCGCTGCTGCTGGCCCGCCAGTGCCTCTTCCGCCGGAAGAGCGGGCTGTGCGCCTGCGACAACAAATGCGGCCTGTCCGACGGGCAGGGGGGGCAGCTGCCGCTGGCGCGGGACGGCGGTCACTGCACGCTGGTCTACCACCCCCAGAAGCTGTGGATGCTGCCCAGCCGCCCGCAATGGCGTCACATCGGCCTGTGGGCGGCCCGGCTGGACTTCACGACCGAAAACGCGCGGGAATGCGTACAGATCGCCAACGCTTTTGCCGAACGGGAGGAATACGAGCCGCACGCGTATACCACCGGATTTTACTTAACGGAGGAACCCAAAAAACGCCGCAGCAGGAGGCCGGGATGATCCGGCTTGTCCTCGCGTCCGCCTCGCCCCGCCGGATTGAGCTGACCCGGCGGATAGGGCTGGATTGCGTCATAGACCCCGCCGGGATCGACGAGGGCGCGGTGGCGCCGTCGCCGGACGCCGCCGCCGTTTTATCCCGGCGCAAGGCGGAGGCCGTCGCCCCCCGCCATCCGCCCGGTACGGTCATTATCGCCGCCGATACGCTGGTGGTATGCGGCGGGCGGGTTTTGGGCAAACCCAAAGGGGAGGAAGAGGCGTTTTCCATGCTGAGGGCGCTGGCGGGGCGGACGCATACGGTCCTGACCGGCGTCACCGTCGCCGGGGACGGGCGGACGCTGACCCGGACCGAGGCGGCCGACGTGACCATGCGCCCGCTGACCGGCAGGCAGATACGCGCCTATATCGCCACCGGCGAGCCGATGGACAAGGCGGGCGCCTACGGCATCCAGGAGAGGGGCGCGCTGCTGGTGGAACGGGTGGACGGGGACTTTTACAACGTCATGGGCCTGCCCCTGTGTTTGCTGGCCAAAATGCTGCAAGACTTCGGAGTGGATCTGCTGTGCTGAGGTTTATCGCGAAACACAAAGGCGCGGCCGCCGCCATAGCGGTGATCGCGCTGTCGCTGGCCCTCGCGGTGAGTTCGTTTTTCACCAAAGGGCGCGTTTCGCCTGTCTCCAACGCGGTCAATACCCTTTTTAAGCCCTTGCACACGCTGGTCGGCTCGGTCGCCGACTATTTTGCCGGCCTGTCGGACGCCATGGGGCGGTATGACGAACTGCTGGCGGAATATGAGCGGATACGGGTCTATGTGGCCAATATGGAAGAGGAGCGGCGCCTGATCGACGAGATCATGAGGGAAAACGTCCTGCTGCGGGAGATGCTGGAACTCCAGCCCCGGGAGCGCGGCTTTGATATTGAGATCGCCTCGGTCCTCGCCCGCGGCGCGTCGGACTGGGAGCGGACGCTGACGCTGAGCAAGGGAAGCGAGGCGGGCGTTGAGGTCGGCCAATGCGTGATTTCCTCGGAGGGCTATCTGGTCGGTATCGTGTCGCAGGCCGGCTCCGGCTGGGCGACCGTGCGGACGGTCGTTGACCCGGCGACGTCGGCCGGGGCGATCGTCAGCCGCACCGGGCAGACGGCTGTCGCCGAGGGGGAATGGCAGTCAATGCGCGAAGGGCGTTTGCGGCTGAATTATCTGCCGCTGGGGTCCGACGTCCTGCACGGCGACCTGATCCTCACGTCCGGACTGGGCGGCGTCTATCCGCCCGGACTGCCGGTCGGCACGGTGGCGGGCGTGGAGGTTGACCTGTCGGGGCAGAGCGAATACGCCGAACTGATCCCGATGGCCCAAACCGATACGCTGACGCAGGTGTTCGTGGTATTGGAATTTATCAGCAAGGAGTAACGACGATGCTGCAAGCCCGCGCGGCGGTTGCCCGGTGGACCGGCTTCTCTGTGCTGCTGCTTCTCTCGGTGACGCTGCAAACGATGGTGTTCCCGCGCATAAACGCCGTCCCCAACCCGTTGGTCTCCGTCGCGGCGGTCGTTTCGCTCGCCGTCTTCTCCGGCGTCTGGGGGGGCGCGGCGGCCGGCGCGGTCTGCGGGCTGCTCTGCGACGCGCTGACGCCGCATATCGAGGCGTACTTCACCCTGACGACGATGGCGGCCGGCGCTTTGACAGGGTTTTTATGCGGGAAGGTCATGCAGAGAAACATCTGGTCGGCGCTGCTGCTGGGATCGGCTTCGGTCGGCGTTATCGAACTGTTCCACGCGCTGTTTTTTCATGTGGCGGCGGGCCGCGCCCCTTGGGGCGCGATCGGTTCGGCCGCCCTGCCGGAAATGCTGGCCGGCATGTTGTGCGTACCGGCGATATACCCGCTGTTCCGGAGCGTCTCGAAGATACTGGCGGAGGATTAAACCGATGGAAGGGACAAAGCTTACGATACGGCTGATTGCCATGGGGCTGCTGACCGCCGCGCTGGTCTTCGTGATGTGCGGCCGCCTGCTCGGTATGCAGCTGCTCCATGCCGGCGTCTATACGCAGACGGACGACCACGCGGTCTACCGCACCCGCGCGGTCACCCTGCACGCGGCGCGCGGCGAGATCTACGACCGCTACGGCCGCCCGCTGGTGACCAACAAATTCTCTTACAACTTAACCTTTGACCCGTTCCGCTTTTTTAGTTGGGGAAAGCCGGCCGGCGACCGGGAGACCGGGATCGCGCTGGCGCTGATCCGCGCGGCCGAAGCGTGCGGGGCCGTATATACCGACGCCCTGCTGCCGGTGACGCTGCCGCCGTTTGAATACACCGAAATGACGGCGGCCCAGGAGCGCTACCTCGCGCACTATCTTGAGAAGAAGAACTGGCCCGGCGGGATGACCGCGCCGGAACTGATGGACAGGCTCTTTGACGAATACGGCATGACCGGCGGCGTCCAGGGGATCGGCGGGCTGCTGATGTCGGCCTACGAGGCCCGGCTGGCGGCCGGCGTTTTGTATGAACTCGACCTGCGGTACCGGGCCGGCGGGGAAAGGCCGTATTTGCATGGGATCCCCGACTATGTCTTCGCGCAGGATGTGTCGATGGAGATGGTCTCCCGCGTCAAGGAGAACGGCTGGCCCGGCATCGAGGTCGTCCCGGTGACGGCGCGGCAGTACAACACCGCCGCCGCGGGGCATATCTTAGGGCGCGTGGGGCCGATGCAGGACAATCTGGAGGAATACCGGGTCTTGGGATACCGCGGCGACGAGTTGGTCGGCGTGGAGGGCGTGGAGAAAGCGTTTGAACACTGGCTGCACGGCGCCGCCGGGGAGCGCAGGGTGGAATACAACCGCCAGGGGCATATCGTCGGCGTGACCGACGTCCGCCCCCCGCAAGCGGGGCAGAACATATATCTAACGATAGATATACGCTTGCAGGAGGAACTGGAGCGCAAACTGGCCGGCGGCGTGGCCTGGCTGAACGCCAACGGCGCCGAACTGCGGGGGCTGGAGGCCGAGGCCGCCGCCGCGGTGATTCTGGATGTAAAGACCGGCGAGGTGCTGGCCGCCGCCAACTATCCGACCTATGACCCGCAAACGTTTTTGCGGGACTACGCGGAACTGAGCGCGGACCCGCTCAAGCCGCTGTTCAACCGCGCCGTCATGGGTACCTACGCCCCCGGCTCCACCTTCAAGATGGTCACCGGCGCCGCCGCCATCGAGAGCGGGACGGTGGCGGTCGGCACAACGATCTACGACGAGGGGATGTACACATACTATACCTTCCCGCAGCCCCGCTGCCACATCTACCCCGGCTCCCACGGCCATGTGAGCGCCGTCGAGGCGCTGAGGGTGTCCTGCAACTATTATTATTACGACGCGGGCCGCCGGACCGGCATCGACCGGATCGTAGACTGGGCGCACCGCTTCGGCCTGGGCCTGCCGACCGGCGTCGAACTGGAAGACCCGGCCAGGACGAGGCTGGGCTGGGTCGCGGGGCCGGAGGCCTCGGAGGCTTTGGGCATCCGGTGGTATCCCGGCAACACCCTGTCGGCCGCCATCGGGCAGGACAACAATCAGGTCACGCCGATGCAGCTGGCCAACTACACGGCGTCGATCGCCAACGGCGGCACGCTGTATAAGGCGCATCTGCTCAAAGAAGCCCTCAGCTTTGATTACAGCTACGAACACTACATCGCGCAGCCCACGCCGCTGCGCGATTTGGAAATGGCCCCGTCCACGGTGAAAGCGCTTCAGGAGGGGATGCTGGCCGTCACGCGGCAGGGCGGCACGGCGTATTCCGTTTTCCGGGATTACCCGGTCGCCGTGGCCGGCAAGACCGGGTCGGTGCAGGTGGGCGACAGGCCCAACAACGGCGTTTTCGTCTGCTACGCGCCGTATGACGACCCGCAGATCGCGGTCGCGCTGGTGGTGGAAAAGGGCGGCGCCGGCTCGACGGTGGCCCCGATCGCGCGGGACATACTGGATATATGGTTCCGCCTGCGGGAGGATATGGCAAACGCGCCCCGGGAGAACTCCTTGACAAGTTAGCGGGTTTTAGGTAAAATACCCTTATGCCAACCGGAGCGGGGGGATTGACAATTGGGGCTATCCATCGTCGTGGCGTCCGGCAAGGGCGGCGTCGGCAAGACCTCGGTCGCCGCGGGCGTCGCTTCGTGCCTCGCCAAGCTGGGGCGGAGAACGGTATGCGTGGACGGGGACGCGGGCCTGCGCAACCTTGACCTCGTGCTGGGCTTGCAGGAGCGGGCCGTTTTCGATTTCACCGACGTTCTGGCGGGGCGCGTCCCGCTTGAGGACGCGCTGGTGGAGCATCCCGACATCCCCGGTTTGCTGATGCTGGCCGCCCCCGCGCTGGCGCCCCCTTCCCCGATCAAGCCCGCCGCGTTCCAGGCGCTGATTAAAACGCTGGAGGAACGGGCCGATTATGTGCTGGTGGACAGCCCGGCCGGGCTGGGGTACGGCTTCGCGCTCGCGGCGGAAGCCTGCGCCGGCGCGCTGGTTGTGACCACGCCCAGCCAGGCGGCCCTCCGGGACAGCGCCCGCTGCGCGGAACTTCTCTCCGGCCATTCGCCGGTCAAGCTAATCGTCAACCGGGTGCAGCCCCGGCTGATCCGGCTGCGGCACGCGCACACCGTAGACGAGATCATGGACACCGTCGGGCTGCCGCTGCTTGGGATCGTTCCGGAGGACGAAATGGTGCTGGCCGCGCAGAACCATAACATTCCGGTCATCCTGGCCGCCAGCACCGGCGCTTCGGTCGCGTTCTGCAATATCGCCGACCGCCTGCTGGGCCGTCCCTGCCCCCTCCCGCGCAAGTTCCGCGAATGGAAAGTTGAGGGATAGATTTTGAATATAGCCCTGATCGCCCACGATAAGAAGAAAGAGCTGATGGTGCAGTTCTGCATCGCGTACTGCGGGATTTTCGCGCAGCACAGCCTGTGCGCCACCGCCACCACCGGCAAGCTGGTCAGCGAGGCGACCGGACTGGCCGTCACCCGCTTTTTTTCCGGGGCGCACGGCGGGGACCAGCAGATCGGCGCGCGCGTCGCCTACAACGAGATCGACCTTGTGCTGTTTTTCCGCGATCCGCTGGCGCTGGTGCCGCACGAACAGGATCTGGCCCTGCTGCGGCTTTGCGACCTGCACAACATCCCGATCGCCACCAACGTCGCCACGGCGGAGGTTCTGATACAGGGCCTGCTGCGCGGCGACCTTGACTGGCGGAATATCGTCAATCCCACCAGAAACCATGCCGGATCAAATTGAGGGGCGCAGGGCGGCGTCCGAAGCGCTCCGCTCGGGCCGCCCGATCGATAAGCTGTATGTCCTGTCCTCCGCCAAGGGGTTGGGCGGGCTGATCGGCGAGGCGAGGGAACACGGGGCCGCCGTTATCGAATGCGACAGGCAGCGCCTGGACCGCATGAGCCAAACGGGGACGCATCAGGGCGTAATCGCTACGGTCGCGGCCTATGCCTACGGCACGTTTGAGGAGATCCTGCGCCGGGCGGCGGGCGAGAAACTTTTTTTGGCCGTCTGCGACGGGATACAGGATGAGCGCAACCTGGGCGCGGTCATCCGCACGGCCGAAGCGGCCGGCGCCCACGGCGTGGTGATCCCCAAACGCCGCAGCGCGGGGCTTTCGGCGGTCACGGCGCGCGCCTCCGCCGGGGCGGCGGAACACATCCCGGTCCTGCGCGTCCCCGGCGTCCCGTCGTTTTTGCGGGAACTGAAAGAAAGAGGCGTTTGGATCTACGGCGCGGCGGGCGAAGCGGCCGACAACGCGCTGGAGACCGAACTGCCGCTGCCGGCGGCTTTGGTGCTGGGCGGCGAGGAAGAAGGGCTGCACCGCCTGACGCGGGAACTGTGCGACCGGCTGATCGCGCTGCCGATGCGGGGGAAGACCGCCTCGCTCAACGTTTCCTGCGCCGCGGCTGTACTGCTATACAGAATGAGATATGGGTGGTGAACGGATTGTCGGATAGACTGCCGGACGACGAACTGAACGAGATCAAAGAATTGATACTGCAACCGGGCGGCATACCGGACGAGACGGATATTACATATGAGGACATCCTGACGGAACTCAATTTGGGCGCGCCGCCGCCCGAACCTCCGCCCGGGCCGGAGGAACCCGCGACAAAAGCCGCGCCCCCGGAAAAGCCCGCGAAGCCGGAAAAGCCCGTCAAACCGGAAAAGCCTCCGAAAAAGGCCGAGGCGGCGGAGAAGCCCCCGGAGGTCAAACCCGTGAGCGCCGAGTTTACGCCCGGTCCGGAGTTTGAGACGCATTTCGCCCCTTCCGGCGAATACCAGATGGAGGATGATTTCGAAGACGCCTTTGTGGAAAAACGGGACAAGCGCGCTCTTTGGAAGGCGTTGCTGCAGCGTCTCCGCAAGCGCGAGGAGGCGCCCGCGCCCACGCCCGCGCAAATGCAGCCGCGGACGCGCGCCTACGCCGTCAACCTCCGGCTGCGCACCGTCCTGGCCTTTGCGCTGACCTGCCCGCTGGTTGTCATATCCTGCTTTCAGACCTGGACCGCCCTGCCGGGCTTTTTGTCCTACACCGGCGAAGGCAAGCCCTATACCGCCCTGTTTTTCATGGTTTTGCTGCAAACGCTTGTCATGCTGTGCGGCATCGACATATTGGGGCGCGGCCTGAGCGACCTGATCCATCTCAGGCCGGGCGCGGAGACGCTGACGGCGCTGTCCTGCTTTTCCTCGCTGCTCTATGTCGGTTCGGTCGCTCTGCGGAATACCCAGTCGGAGAGTTCCCTTCTGTATCAGACCGTCGGCTTTTTGCCGTATTGCGCCATATCGGCCGTAACAGTCGTGTTCGCGCTCTGGGGAACCTCCCACAGGTATGCCGGCTACGCGCGCACTTACAAGACGGCGGCCATTTTGGGGCCGGACGCGGATTGCGTCGTCAGCGAGGAAAAGCTGTGGGGCGGTATGCCCGGCTTTGCCCGCCACACGGCCGAGCCGGAGGATTTCGTCACGCAAACCGAGACCCCCGACGTGGTCAGCCGCGTCACCCGCTTCATCACCCCTCTGCTGATCGTCATGTCGGTCGTGCTGGCGGCCCTGTCCGCGTCGTACCATGAGGACGGGCAGTATTTTTTCTGGACGTTTTCGGCCTTTTGCTGCGTCTGCGTCCCGCTGACGACCTTCTGTTCCTTTTCGTTTGTCTTCTCCCGGATCGCGGCCCGCCTGTCCCATATGGGGGCGGCCATCACCGGCTGGGCCGGCGCGGTCGAGGCGTCGCGCGGCGACGTGATGGTCATCGAGGACGGCGACCTGTTCCCGTCCGGCACGATGGCGCTCAACGGCTTGAAAATTTTGGGGGACCACTCGTTTGAGAGCGTCATCTCCCACTCCGCCTCGCTGCTCCGCGCTTCGGGCAGCGGGCTGTATAAGGCGCTGGAATCGGTGGTCAAGGACCAGTCGGGTTATCTGCGGGCCGTCACCGCGCTGGAGATGTTCGAGGGCGGCGTATCGGGCAACATAGGCGGCGACCGCGTGATGATGGGGACGCTCAACTTCATGCACAGCATGGGCATCCAAGTCCCGCCGGAACTCAGTTCCAAGTCGGCGGTCTTCACCTCCGTCAACCACGATCTGGCCGGGGTGCTGGCCATCTCCTATACCCCCGCGACGCAGGTCAAAGGCGCGCTGATGCTGCTGGAACAGCAGAAGATGACCAACGTCCTCGCCGTGCGCGACATCAACATCACGCCCACGCTGCTGCGCGATAAATTCGGCATCGACCCCGATCTTCCCGAGTTCCCGATCATAGAGGAGCGCGTGCAGCTCTCCGACCCCGGACGCCCGTATCACGGCAAGATAACCGCCGTGCTGGCGCGCGACGGTTTATGCCCCTACGCCGAGGCGGTGGTCGGCGGGCAGCGCTTGCACCGTTTCACCGTCGTCAACCTCTGTATCCATTTGTTCTCCCTGATCGTCGGGATGCTGGTGGTGTTCTATTTCACCAGCCAGACGCAGCCGGCGGCGGCGGCCTCGATCTCGCCGGGGAATCTGCTGCTGTTCATGTTTATCTGGTGGGCGGCGCAGTGGCTGGTCTCCTGTTTCGCGCACCGGTATTGACGGGTCCGGAGCAAGCCCTGTATTGCTTGTGTAATAAAAGATGTGTTGTGAAGGTGTTTTGTCTGCCTCATAAAATCACAAATAAATACCATATGCAAACTCACGCTTGCATATGGGGTCATATCGTGTTAAAATAAATTTCGGAGGTGGTTCTATGTTGAAAACATCAAACACAAAAACCGCGAGTATAAATGTACGCCTGTATCCCGAGGTAAAAGAACAAGCGGAAAACGTATTTGCGTATCACGGTCTTACTTTACCGGAAGCCATAACGGTTTTTATTAACCACGCTTGC
>Ga0082212_10007749_pt1 | contig 14124 bp, 16 predicted proteins | sample TergutNt197P3_FD_71548 | JGI IMG/M metagenome (GOLD analysis project Ga0082212, IMG submission 71548) | Neocapritermes taracua P3 segment gut microbial communities from Petit-Saut dam, French Guiana - Nt197 P3 | ecosystem: Host-associated > Arthropoda: Insects > Digestive system > Gut ... | reverse complement strand
AATGAGGGGTAATGCTAAATTAAAGTGCCATCCCACAACTTTATGACCCACTATTCTTTTGGTGTCGCCCAAAGTGACGACTATCAGTCTTGCGTTTGGAAACTCTTCGCCAAAAGCGAGCAGTCCTTTGAACTCTTTTATTGATTTTTGTTTGGAACTCTTTATTCAATAGCCCATTCGGCTTCCCCAAAGAAAAAGGCATTGTTTTCTGTCAGGTCAATATGTAAAATTCGCTCCATTTTTTTAACCGATCATCACATCGTCTTTCCCGTATAAATTCGGTTCACAATAATCGCAATCGCCCCATCGCCGGTAACATTGCAGGCGGTGCCAAAACTATCCATGGCAATGTAGAGCGCAATCATCAGCCCTATCGCCTCCTGATTAAAGCCCAGCATTGACTGGATAATGCCGATCGAAGCCATAATCGCTCCACCCGGAACCCCGGGCGCCGCCACCATGGCAATGCCCAACATACAGATAAAGCCCGCATATTGGGCAAAAGAGACATCAATGTGCGAAGTCATCACAATCGCCAGCGTGCATGCCACAATCTTGAGGGTACTACCCGACAGGTGAATGGTGGCGCATAGGGGAATCACAAAACTGGCAATATTTTCAGGAACTTTGTTTTTGATGGTCTGCGCCAACGTTACCGGAATGGTAGCGGCAGAGGATTGCGTGCCCAAAGCGGTCAGGTATGCCGAAAGCATGTTTTTCAAACTCGTGAGGGGATTTCGTTTGCCAATGGCGCCCGCTGCAACAAATTGAATCAACAGCAATACCACCGTCATGATAAAAATCACAATAATAATTTTGATAAAGACGCCCAATACGCTTGCCACCTTACCGGCAGCAGTCATTTCCAAAAAAATACCAAAAATAAAAAGGGGAAGGAGCGGAATAATCACCCCTACAATCACCTTATTGATAATGTCTCTAAAGTCATCCATCATCGCCCTCAGGCTGTTTCCATTGATTACCGCCATACCCAAGCCCAAGGTAAATGCCAAGAGCAACGCCGTCATGACCCCCATCAACGGAGGCATCTCCACCTCAAAAAAGGGAGCCGTAGAAACCGCCTCTAAGGTGTCGGCTACCGTCATGGAGGAAGCATTTTGCAACAGATAGGGATAGACGAGGTTACATGAAAAGTAGGTAAAGAAACCCGAAAAGAGGGTGAATCCGTATGCCAGTGCCACCGTGATGAGCAGCAACCGTCCGGCGCCTTTGCCCAATTCGGCAATACCGGGCGCCACCAATCCCAAAATCAAAAGGGGAATAATGAAGCTTAAAAAGTTACCAAACAGTCCATTGAATGTGGTAAAGATGCGAACAGTCCAACTGGGGAAAAAGAGTCCGAAAATAATACCCAGAGCAATGGCAATAGCCACTTTGGGTAGGAGTCCGAGTTTGCGTTTTTTCATCATGAGGTATGTGGATAAGGTTATGTGGCATAAGAACTGTGGGGACAAAGGTAGCAAAAAACTACTTTTGGAACGATTTTTGCTCCACGCTCTTTGAATTTAAAAAACAATGTCAGATGAAAAAGTGGTGTATCCTTTGGTTATGTGTGCTTATAATAGCACCTTACAGTGCTCTATCCGCACAAGAGAAAAAAACAAAAAAAGCGCAGCGAAAAGAACAAATGGAGAAGGTGCAAAATATGGTTGATTTGCAAAACTACAAATTTGTGGCACAGTACGCTTTACCTATGTCGGGGCGTTCCATCATCCTGTCGGCTGACTATGATGTGGTTGTGGGTAACGACTCCATAAACGCCTACCTTCCCTACTTTGGACGCGCCTACGTAGCGCCTGCCGACCCGACGGAAGGCGGCATAAAATTCAACAGCACCGATTTTGACTATCGACTCGAAAAGGGAAAAAAGGGGGGATGGATGGCGCATATTGACATCCATGACGGAAAGCAACGCATCCGTATGACTTTGAATATAACCACCACCGGAATAGCCCACCTGTCGGTCAACGACGACTATCGTCAAACCATTTCATTTAGCGGATACGTGGAAGAACGAAAAAGGTAACCCGCCACCCTATAGAAACTGTTTATGAAGAAGCGATGCGCTGCTGCCACGCCCAGGCAGAAGCCAGCACCTCACGAATGGGGGTATCGGCTTCCCATTGCAACGCTCGAACTGCTTTGGAAGGCTCAGCCCAGATCTTCTCAATGTCTCCTGCGCGTCTCCCCACCACCTTGTAGGGAAGTGGTTTTCCTGTAACTTGCTCAAACTCGCTTATCAATTCCAAGACCGTTCGACCGGTGCCGGTGCCCAAGTTAAAGACCTCGTAGGGCAATGGCTCTGCACCCTGCAACACAGGCGCTCCGCTTTGCAACAGCCGTGCCACCGCTGCTACGTGTGCCTTAGCCAAATCCACCACATAGATATAGTCCCTGATACATGAGCCGTCAGGCGTATTATAATCTTTGCCAAACACCTGTAATTGAGACCTGAAACCAGCAGCCGTTTGGGTCATAAAAGGCACCAAATTTTGTGGAACGCCGCGCGGCAACTCTCCGATGAGCGCAGAAGGATGAGCACCGATAGGATTGAAATAGCGAAGCGAAATCGCACGAAGAGCGTAGGTGGCATCGGTACTTCGCTCGGTGGCAGCAACGGTGTCGCAAAGTATTTCCTCGCAAATCCGCTTGGTATTTCCGTAAGGCGAGGTGGCGGGCAATATGGGACTCTCTTCGGTAACGGGCGACGCCTGAGCCTCTCCATAAACGGTGCAGGAGGAGGAGAAGACCACTGAAGAGCACCCCGCTTCTCGCATCGCCTCCAAAAGGGTCAGCAACGAACCAACGTTGTTTCGATAGTAGTGCAGCGGTTGCTCCACGCTCTCTTTCACTGCCTTGCTCGCGGCAAAATGAATCACTGCGTCAATCTGTCCATCATCCTCAAAACAACGGCGCAGGGCAATGGGGTCAGTACAATCACCCTCCACTATCATGGGCTTGCGCCCGCAAATCTGTTCGATGCCTTTATACACAGATGGCTCGGAGTTGGCGTAGTTATCCACCGACACCACTTCGTAACCCGCTTGCAACAGTTCCACTATAGTGTGCGATCCAATATACCCCGCTCCGCCGGTAACTAAAATATTTTTCATGCAACAAAAATATTTCTAAACGGATAATACGTTTCTAAAATGGGCAATGGTGCGCATCAATCCCTCTTGCAGTGTTACAGTCGGCACCCAACCGCCCAACCGCTCCATTGCCAGAGTAATATCGGGCTTTCGACACTGCGGATCATCTTCTGGTAAAGGCATAAAGAGCAATTTTGAAGAAGAGTTGCACATATTTATTACCTGCTGAGCCAATTCTAAAATCGAAAATTCAACAGGATTACCTATGTTCACCGGTCCTGTAAAAGAGTTCGGGCTTTCCATCATACGCACCATCCCTTCAATGAGGTCCGATACATATTGAAAACTGCGCGTTTGCGCTCCCTGTCCATAAATCGTAATGGGTTCGCCCTTGAGTGCCTGCACAATAAAGTTGGAAACCACACGACCGTCTCTTGTACTCATGCCCGGACCGTATGTATTAAAAATGCGCACAATCTTTATGTCCACCCCATTTTGCCGATGATAATCCATAAACAGCGTTTCGGCACAGCGCTTCCCCTCATCGTAACAGGAGCGAATGCCAATCGGATTTACATTTCCCCAATAATTTTCGGGCTGGGGATGGATAGACGGATCGCCATACACCTCTGATGTAGAGGCAAGCAAGATCCTCGCCTTTACCCGCTTTGCCAGCCCCAACATATTGATGGATCCCATCACCGAAGTCTTGATTGTTTTGATGGGGTTTTGTTGATACTGAATCGGAGAGGCAGGACACGCCAAATGGTAAATCTGCTCCACTTCCAGTAAAATGGGATTCACCACATCGTGCCGAATCAACTCAAATCTCGTACAGGGCATCAGGTGTGCCACATTCAGACGACTGCCCGTGAAGTAGTTATCGAGACATATCACTTCATGCCCCTGCTCCAATAACTTTTCGCACAAATGGGCGCCAATAAACCCCGCTCCCCCTGTTACCAAAATCCTTTTCACTTTCTTCCAACTCCAAAATAATCAAACCCCAACTCCAGCAACTGCGCCCCATCATAAATATTTCTGCCGTCAAGGATCAACCTCCCGCGCATCAATCGTCTTACCTCGCCCCAGCGCGGAAGCCTAAACTCCTTCCACTCTGTTAGCAGCATCAATGTATCGGCTCCCTCCACAGCGCTATACATATCGGAGGCATACATCACCTCCTCGCCCAAGAGCGCTCGGGCGCCCGGCATTGCCACCGGGTCAAATAGACGCACAGATACCCCCTTGCCCAACAACTCCCGAACCACCGTCAAAGAGGGGGCGTCTCGCAAATCATCTGTTTCGGGCTTAAATGCCAATCCCCACACCGCCACCACGCTCCCTGCAATCTCTCTGCCATGGAGGCGCACAAATTTATCAAAAAGGACGCGCTTTTGTCGGTTATTTACCTCTTCTGTAGCCTGTAGCACACGCATCGGTACACCATGCTCCGTACCTGTGTGTATCAATGCTTTGACATCTTTTGGAAAACATGACCCGCCGTAACCTGCACCTGCATACAAAAAGCAGGAACCTATCCGCGGGTCGCTTCCCATCCCTATGCGTACCTGATGAATATCGGCGCCCACCTCCTCACAGAGCAACGCCACTTCGTTCATAAAACTGATGCGGGTAGCAAGCATGGCGTTGGAGGCGTATTTGGTCATTTCGGCGGAGGCAATATCCATAAAAATCACAGGATGACCATTTAAAGTAAATGGTTTGTATAACGAAGCAAGTATTTGACGCGCCCGCTCGTGTTCCACGCCCGCCACAATTCGATCGGGGTGCATAAAGTCGCGAACAGCATCTCCCTCTTTCAAAAATTCGGGGTTAGAGGCAACGTCAAAGGGAATATCCATACCACGTTTTTGCAACTCTTCGGAAATAATCTTCTTCATATTCAGTACCGTACCTACCGGAACGGTGCTCTTTATCACTACCAATTTATATTCGGTCATGCAGCGCCCTACTTCATGCGCAATATTCCATACCGCCCTCAAATCAGCGCTGCCGTCATCCGCAGAGGGGGTGCCCGGCGCGCAAAAGAGCACCTCAGCACTCGATAGTTCATCCTGCAAGGAGGTGGAAAATCTTAGCCGTCCATTGGCGCAATTACGCACCACCAACTCGGCAAGCCCCGGTTCATAGATGGGGATTTCGCCCCTCTTTAATCGCTCTATTTTCTCATGGTCGATGTCAATACAGCACACCTCTACCCCCATTTCGGCAAAACACGCTCCCGAAACAAGCCCTACATATCCGGTACCTACAAAGATGATTTTCATTTGACTGATGAATTAGAAATGATTAGGATCTGCCTGATCGTTTGCGGACAGATTGTTCACTGCTTCAAGCCAAGAGAGTCCGCAGCGATCTTTGACGGAGAGGGAAGAGATCTCAGCGCGATCTCCCCAATCAATCCGAAGTGTCTCATCGTCAAAACGGATGACACGCTCTGCATGAGGGACATAAGGAGCATCCACTTTGTAGTGCACAATCGCTTGAGGAGATAGCGTTAAAAAACCGTGTGCACATCCGGACGGAATATAGAGTTGCTTCTTATCAATATCATCAAGTATCTCAATATGAACTCGACCAAAGGTAGAAGAATGAGGACGCATATCCACCACCACATCCCTCACCGCTCCACACACAACCCTGACTAATTTTGACTGACCAAAAGGGGGAACTTGATAGTGTAGTCCCCGCAAAACACCCCGAACAGAGAACGATTCGTTTTCCTGAATAGGAGCAGCCGCACCCACCGCTGCCGTCCATAAATCAAGCCGAAAACTCTCCATAAAGTAGCCTCTACTATCTTTATAAACAGTCGGGTTTGCTACGAACACCCCTTTCAGTTCAGTTTCATGAATAACCATACACAAATTTAATTATAGATTAGTACCTTAAATTATCATCTGCAAATGTAGTGATATTTTCAACATTATTGTTACTTTTGCGCTATGAAAACCATTGGAATCGCGGCAGACCATGCCGGCTTTATTTACAAAGAAGAAATATGTAAAAACCTTGTATGCCAAGGATATACCGTTGCTGATTTTGGCACTTTTTCTCAAAAAAGCATCGATTATCCCGATGTGGCACACCCTTTAGCCTCTGCTGTGGAGCAAGGCGACGTAGCCTGCGGCATTGCCCTTTGCGGCAGCGGAAACGGCATAAACATGACGTTAAACAAATACCGAGGTGTACGCTCCGCACTGTGCTGGACGCCTGAAATCGCTAAGATGGCAAGGCTGCATAACGATGCCAATGTTTGTGCGCTACCTGCAAGGTTTATTGACTTGGAGAGCGCTTTGCTCATTGTAAACACCTTTCTGGATACCGCTTTTGAAGCAGGAGGACGGCACCAAAGAAGAGTAGTCAAAATTCCATGCTGATCATAGAGCAGCCCAAGCAAATCGAATGGAACACACTGTCGCCCGAAACCATTGAGGAGGGTGTGGTGCTGTCTATCAACAAACCATACGGATGGACCTCCGCCGATGTGGTACGAAAAATCAAATTTTCCTTGCAAAGAGGCAAGAAAATGAAAAGGGTAAAAGTGGGACACGCCGGCACGTTAGACCCTTTGGCAACCGGCGTTTTGCAAATTTGTATTGGCAAGGCAACCAAATCTGTAGCGAAGTTGCAAGCGCAAGAAAAAGAGTACATTGCCTCTATTCGTCTGGGCGCCACTACGCCCTCTTTTGATTTAGAAAAAGAGATTGACCAAACGTATCCATACGCACATATTACAGAAGAGGCAATAAATGAAGCGCTTTGCAATATGACTGGACCTCAGGAGCAGATGCCCCCACAATTTTCTGCAAAGATGGTGGACGGCTCCCGCGCCTACAAGTGGGCACGCTCCGGTGTAGAGCGCGTCCTCACCCCTGCCCACATCGAGATTTATGAAGCAAATTTGCTGAAATGTAATCTGCCTGACATTGAGGTGCAAATACGATGCAGCAAAGGTACCTACATCCGCGCCTTTGCCCGCGATCTGGGGGAGGCGCTTCAAAGCGGCGCCCATCTCGCCTATTTAATACGCAGTCAAAGCGGTTCATTCCACGTCTCAAATGCCATAACTATGGAAAATTTGGACATCCGTTGAAACTTTTCTTTCCAATTTTCGTATAATTTCATAATTATATGAAACTATCGAATTTCAACTTCAATATCGCCCCCGAACGGATAGCCAAGTATCCCGCCAAATACAGGGACGAATCGCGCCTGATGGTCATGGACCGCAAAACAGGTGATATTAAGCACTATGTTTTTAAAGAATTAATACACCTGTTAAAAGAGCATGACCTCTTAGTCGTGAACAATACCAAAGTATTTCCCGCCCGTCTATACGGGAACAAGGAGAAAACCGGTGCAGAAATCGAAGTCTTTTTATTGCGAGAACTAAGTAAAGAACAACGACTTTGGGATGTTTTGGTGGACCCTGCCCGCAAAATTCGTATTGGCAACAAACTCTACTTTGGGGAGAACGACTCATTGGTTGCAGAGGTGATTGATAACACCACTTCCCGTGGACGCACACTCCGTTTCCTCTTTGACGGCAGCTATGAAAGTTTTAAAACCACCCTCTTCAAACTGGGCGAGATGCCGCTTCCCAAATGGATTCGGGACAAGGTAGAAAATATAGACAATGAGCGCTATCAAACCATTTTTGCCAAGCATGAAGGAGCAGTTGCCGTACCTGCCGCCGGACTCCATTTTAGTCGTGAATTGCTAAAGCGACTTGAAATAAAAGGCGTTGAGAGAACAGAAATTACCCTGCACATGGGTATCGGTCATTTTCGTACCGTTGATGTAGAGGACCTGTCCAAACACAAAATGGACTCCGAATCGGTAAACATCTCCGAAGAGAGCGCCCATTTGATTAACAAAACAAAAAGCATTGAAAATGCAAAGGTGGTAGCGGTGGGTATCACGGTACTTAGGGCTATCGAAACCATGGTAACCACCAAAAAAGAGATTAACCCCTTCAACGGCTGGACCAATAAATTTATCTTTCCGCCTTACGAATTTTCTATTCCGGATGCCCTCATCACCAATTTTCACCTGCCTTTCTCCACCATGCTCATGTCCGTAACCGCTTTTGGGGGGTTTGACCAAGTAATGCACGCCTACAATGTAGCCCAAAAGGAAGGGTATCGATTTGGTTTATACGGAGATGCTATGTTAATCATCTAAAAAACAGTTTCTTAGAGTATTATATGTGGGGACGATGAGCAGCGGCGAAATTCTTTACTTGACGGCTTTAAACAACGCCTTTTGTTATCAAAGCGCCGCCGCTCGTGCCCTGATTGACCATTTTGGCACTGCGTCTGAAATTTTCCGTCATACGGCTGACGAGTTGCATCGTGCCACCGCCCTTCCGCTAAGCAAAATCACCCGCCTTTTGTCAAATAGCAACTTGAAAGAATCTGAAAAAGAAGTCGAATGGAGCAAAAAACAAGGTATTCAAACTTATGCCATACATGATCCATCCTACCCCAAGCGACTTTTTCACTGTCCGGATGCGCCTGTGATACTCTACAGTAAAGGAGTTGCCGAACTCTCCCCTCAAAAAGCGCTCGCCATCGTCGGCACCCGCAGCGCCACACCCTACGGAATAAATACCACCGCACAGATCGTTCAAAATTTAGCCGCAAGAGGACACCGCTGCACCATCATCAGCGGACTGGCTTATGGAATCGACATTGCCGCTCATCAAGCAGCGCTTAAAGCCCATTTACCTACCATCGCCGTCTTTGCCTCCGGATTAGACTGTGTGCAACCGGTAAAACACTTCTCCATAGCCCAAAAAATCGTTCAACAAGGGGCGTGTGTGAGCGATTCTCCCTCAAATACAACCATCGCCAAGGTCAATTTTATCAAAAGAAACCGCATCATTGCCGGTCTATCAGACGGCGTATTGGTGGTGGAATCCAAGGAGAAAGGCGGCGCCCTCATTACTGCTCAAATCGCCCAGTCATACGACCGAGAAGTGATGGCACTCCCCGGACGGTGGAGCGACCCCTGTTCAAAAGGGTGCAACACCATGATAAAAAAGCAACAGGCGATTTTGGTGAGCAATGTAGAAGATATTGAACAACAACTCAATTGGGCGCCTGCCCTTACAAACGCCTCCTCCCCTCCTCCAAACGACCTCATAGACGCAGGTCTCCTGCAAGCCCTTGAAAAGGGACCTCTCTCCATAGACCAACTACACCGCACTACCCAACTCCCTCTCTCCGAACTCTCAATCCGCCTCATGAACCTAACCCTCAAAGGGCTTATCCATCGTCTCCAACAAAACCAATACTGCCTCTGTTAGTTTTCAGTTCCCAATTCTTAATTCTCAATTCCCAATTCCCGATTCTCAATTCTTAATTCCCAATTCTTAATTCTTAATTAACACCCCCGTGCTCATCGACACCCACTCCCACCTCTACACAGACGCCTTTGACCTCGACCGCAACCAAGCCATTGCCCGTGCATCAGAGGCAGGTGTCCGCGCCATCATTCTCCCCGGCATCGACAAGGCAAACCATCCGGCGCTTATGCAAACAGCAACCGCATTCCCCCATCTTTGCCTCCCCACCATCGGACTCCACCCCACCTCTGTGGACCCCGGCTACCAACAGGAACTTGACCATATAGAAAAGCAACTGTGTGAATTTCGGAATAATAGACAACAATACGTTGCTGTTGGCGAAATAGGCATAGACGGTTACTGGAGCAGGGAGTTTTTGAAACAGCAGCGCGAAGCATTTGAACGCCAACTTGAATGGGCTGCATCATATAGTTTACCCGTCATCATTCACAGCCGCAACAGTTTTGACGAACTCTACGAAGTATTGTACCGCAGACGCGATTTGAACACAAGAGGTGTTTTTCACGCTTTTTCGGGTAGTTATGAACAGTTTAGACAAATTCAAAAATGTGGCGACTTCAAGATCGGTATCGGCGGGGTGGTTACCTACAAAAACTCGGGGCTGGCAGAGACCATCACCAAAATTAACCCCTCTTTCCTCCTCCTCGAAACCGATTCCCCCTGGCTGCCCCCCGTACCCCACAGAGGGAAGCGAAACGAGAGCAGTTACCTTGTATTTATTGTGCAAAAATTGTCGGAACTGCTTCACAAGCCATTTGAAGATATTGCCGAAATCACCACCCAAAATACCTGCACTCTTTTTCCGGAGTGTTTGCAGTTACGGTCATAAATCGTACCTTTGCGCATCATGACCCCTTCCATTCTAATCATCTACACCGGCGGCACCATCGGCATGAAGCACGACCCCCAAAGTGGCGCTCTTGTACCTTTTAATTTTCAGCAAATTGCAGAAGAGGTACCCGAACTCAAGAAGTTTGGATACCACTTGGATACCCTCTCATTCTCCCCGCTGATAGACTCTTCGGACATTACTCCCGACTTCTGGGTAAAATTGGCGCTGACCATTGAGGAGCACTACCTCTTGTATGATGGCTTTGTGGTTTTGATTGGTACCGACACCATGGCTTATACCGCTTCTGCGCTCAGTTTCATGCTCAACGATTTGGAAAAGCCTGTCATCTTCACCGGCAGCCAACTCCCTATTGGCGTATTGCGCACAGATGGAAAGGAGAACTTTATCTCTGCCGTAGAGATTGCCGCCGCCAAAAGAACGGACGGATACCCACAGGTTCCTGAAGTATCTATTTTCTTTGAAAATCAACTATTTCGTGGTAATCGAACGACCAAACACCATGCCGACCAGTTCCATGCCTTCTCTTCTCCCAATTTTTCCCCGCTTGCAGAGGCAGGCATCCACATAAAATACCACAACCACATTATACGCTATCCAAATGTATGGGGGAAACCATTAGAAATCGAAACCCGTCTCTGCTGCGATTTGGTTATTATCAAACTGTTCCCTGGTATTCAGGAAAAAAGCGTCAGGGGGATGTTAGAGATTCCCGGGCTCAGGGCTGTAGTCTTGGAGACGTTCGGTTCCGGAAATGCCCCTACCCAACCTTGGCTAATCCGAACTTTACAACAGGCTGTAGAACAAGGTATCATCATCTATAACGTAACCCAATGCCAAGCAGGGAGCGTAGCGATGGAAACGTACGCCACAGGCATCTCGCTAAAACGAACAGGCGTGGTGAGCGGATACGATATTACCACCGAATCTGCTGTTGCAAAAATTATCTTATTAACAGGTCAATATTGTGATAATAAAACTATTACTAAACTTCTTAATACTAATCTCAGAGGAGAAATTTCAATTTGATTGTATCTAATTAAAATTTTTTACTTACATTGCGCGATATTTTGTAAAGAAAAGATGTTGCCAAAGGGATGATGAATGAACTAAGGGAGAGGTGGCCGAGTGGTCTAAGGCGCACGCCTGGAAAGTGTGTGAGCTTCAAAAGGGCTCCGCGGGTTCGAATCCCGCCTTCTCCGCAAAATATAAAATTATATTGATTATTAACCTTTTAAACTAATAAAAATTAATAAATAATTTGTCTAACCTTAATTACAAAAATTTTATGAAAAAACTTTTCATGGTTTTAGCAGTACTTGGCTTTTTCACGCTTTCAGCCCAGTATGTATTCGCCCAAGCGGCTAGTGATATTTCCACAGTTGATCAGCCTATTCATCAGCAACTTAAAACGAAGTTTATTGAAGGGGGCGCCGAGTTTATGGCTATTATTCTCCTCTGTTTGATCCTTGGTCTTGCGCTTGCTATTGAACGCATCATCTACTATGCGCTTTCCGACACAAACACCGCCAAATTGTTGAGCAAAGTTGAAGAGGCGCTCGGAAATGGTAATGTAGAGGCTGCCAAAGACATTGCCCGGAACACCCGCGGTCCGGTGGCAAGTATCTTCTATCAGGGTCTCCTTCGTATTGACCATGGTTTGGATGTGGTTGAGAAATCTATCATCTCCTACGGCGGGGTGCAAACGAGCAACTTGGAAAAAGGCTTGTCCTGGATTCAACTCTTTATCACGGTGGCGCCTATGTTGGGTTTCATGGGAACGGTACTTGGTATGATTCAGACTTTTGACGATATTCAGGCTGCCGGAGACATCTCTCCGAACGTAGTAGCGGGCGGTATGAAAATCGCTTTGATTACCACAGTCGGGGGTCTCATCGTAGGCGTAATCCTCCAATTCTTCTACAACTATCTGCTGTCAAGAATTGACTCCCTTGTAATCAAAATGGAAGACGCTTCAATCTCCTTTATGGATATTCTGACCAAATCTAAAAAATAACCACCTGATGAAAAAGATCAATAATATTTTATTGTATGTTATTATAGCCGTCTCGCTTGCATTGGTCTTCTACTACTTTTTCTTTGGGGGTGCTTCGTTGGAAAAAGCCGGAACTCTGTTGGTGTGGTCCTACATACTGTTGGGGTTGGGGGTTTTGTTGTTAGTGTGTGTCCCGATATTGAATATTGGGGCAAATCCCGCCTCTCTCAAAAAAGGGGGAATGAGTATTGCCTTTCTCTTGGTGTTGTTTGGTATTGCCATGCTGTTCTCGTCAGATGCGCAAACGGCAGCTACCTTGTCGTGGCCCTTAGAAAAACAGCCCTCCTCCACGGAGATGAAGATCATTGACACAGGTCTCTTCGCAACCTATCTGTTGCTCATTTTGTCGGTAGTGGCTATCTTGTTCGGCACCCTTTATGCGAGCCTTAGAAAACGTTAATTTGAACTACTATGGCAAGATCAGCAGGTCAAATTAATTCGAGTTCAATGGCAGATATTGCCTTTTTGATGCTCATCTTCTTTCTGATGACCACTACCATGGACGTTGACGCGGGTTTGTCTCGCCGTTTGCCTCCCATGCCGGACCCCAATCAGCAAGTAGAAGACCTCAAAGTCAACCGCCGGAACACTTTGGTTGTGCTCATCAATCCGTCCGACAGAATTTTTGCAGGAGGGCAACCCATTGAGCTCAGTCAACTAAAAGACAAAGTAAAAGCCTTTGTGATTAATGAATTCAACGATCCCAATCTTCCTGAGAGAGAGATAACGGAGGTTGAAAACTTTGGACCCTACCCTGTATCAAAGGGGGTGGTCTCGTTGCAAAATGACCGTGGTACCAGTTATGAAATCTACTTGAAGGTTCAAAATGAGTTGGTAAAAGCCTATAACGAACTCCGGGATGAATTTTCAATGGTTAACTACGGCAAGGTTTTCGCCAAATTGGACGAAACGCAGCAGGATGTTGTGCGTATCATTTACCCTCAAAGCATCTCCGAGGCTGAACCGAGGGATATTGGTAACAGAAGTAGAAGATAGGAGGTAACGATATGTCAAAATTTTCAAAAAAAGGGAAAACCGGACTGCCTCAAGTGAGCACCTCCTCGCTTCCCGATATTGTATTTCTGATACTGTGCTTCTTTATGGTTACCACAAGGTTTCGTGATACAGAAAGCAAGGTGATGCTTCGCGTGCCTATTGTTTCCGAAGTGGCGAAATTGGAGAGAAAAGATTTGGCGAGCTATATCAGTATTGGCTCCCCGATACTTAACCTTCAAGCCCAATACGGTACCGATTCCCGCATCCAACTCAACGACTCTTTCAAAGATTTGGACGACATCCGCGACTTTATTGCAGCGGAGCGTGAAGCAAGAAGTGAAGCCGACCGTCCATTTATGACCGTATCTCTCAAGGTGGACCAAAATACGCGCATGGGTATTGTCTCAGACGTAAAGCAAGAGTTGAGACGCTGCTCGGCACTAAGGATTATGTACTCTGCCCGCAAGTCTGTTCCAGACGGACAATAGTGGAAGTATATCAACATTTTAGAGGTCGTTTAAATACTTTTAGACGACCTCTTTATTTACCAAAACTACACATACATGAACAAACAAACCTTTCGACACTTTACACTGCTACTCGCGGCTCTTTGCGCCTTTGGCTGCACTCAAGACCGAGAACCTAAAGCAAAATATGTCTTCTACTTCATAGGGGACGGTATGGGGCTTGCCTCTATCTCTTTGACCGAAGC
>Ga0082212_10007748_pt1 | contig 14125 bp, 9 predicted proteins | sample TergutNt197P3_FD_71548 | JGI IMG/M metagenome (GOLD analysis project Ga0082212, IMG submission 71548) | Neocapritermes taracua P3 segment gut microbial communities from Petit-Saut dam, French Guiana - Nt197 P3 | ecosystem: Host-associated > Arthropoda: Insects > Digestive system > Gut ... | reverse complement strand
CACTGATATTCAGCACCGGCAAACTCACGCACAAGCCGGAGATGCTGAAAGAACTCCAAGAAAAAGGCTATGAAGTCCGAAGCACTCTGTTGGAAGGAGCGATTGAAATCGACATCGGAAAATAGAGGTTCCCACATATTATTCTCCCTTTGGTCGCGGAAAATTCCTTTTCGTTTGGCGTTGTTCCCGATAGCCTTCGGGGATCGGATCGCCCGGCTGCCATGAATTCGGACCCGGTGTCCACACTCTGGGTTTGTTCCTCCATTCGATAATTCGTTTGATGTAATCCGGCGGATGATCGACGAGTTGGATGACACGATCATATTGCTCGTCGGTGAGAACATCAAAGATACGAAACTTCAATTTGAGCGTCAGTGCCTTTTGGGCTTCGTTAAGTTCTATCCTGATCCGCAAATCATCGGGGTCTTTGTCCAATCTGGCTTGTATTTCATCCATAATTTTTTGTTGTTCGGCATGATCGGTAACATTGGCAAGCAACTTTTCACATTCAGCACCAAATTTTATCGAGCGGGACGCAGATTGTTCCGCCTCTCTGTCGATGAATTTTTCAAATTCAGGTCTCAATTCTTTCTTAATCTCTTCGAGTTGTTTCCTTTGGGCGTTGGAAAAACCAAGGACTTCAAACATACTGAATATCTTTTGTGAACTGTAAGGATCGCCGAGCATGGTTACAATCTGATACTCTTTGACTCTCTTGATCTGCTCTGGTGTCAAGGATTCGTTGATGAAATCTTCCTTCTTTTTCCGACGGAGGTCTTGCAATTTCAGATGCAAGTCTAATATTTTCTTTTGCGTGTCCTCCACAAGTGGAGCGTCATACAATTTGCGCATTTCCTCGCGAAGCGGTTTGGCATCAGGGTCATTTCCCCAATTTCTATCCATATCCATCATGGAGTCAAAGATTTTTTGACCTTGCTCGCCAAATGATTCCTTGAAATGAATCTGATAAAACAGATCGTAGATGGAGTCATTTGTTGTTTTTCCCGACCAGGAGGAAAGCCACTCCTGTTTTGCCATGCTCTGACGTATGAACATGTGCTTGGCACGCTCGGCTTCCGCATCATTTTGAGCAAATGCCGACACCGTCAAGCCGAGCAACAACATTGCGGTCAGGGTAAGTTGGAACGTTTTCATGAAAAAAACCTTTCTTTTCGTCATTCCCGCGAAGGCGGGAATCCAGAGAGTTGGCGTTAATGTCGTACGTCTAGACTCCTGCCTTCGCAGAAGTGACAACACTCATTGTATCCGATTGCATTTGCTTACGATACAGTATAACCTCATGACAGGGTGTGTCCAATTTTTGTGGACAATACAAAGAGCGGCGGGCGTAAGTCCGCCGGTAGGGAATCGGGCGATAGCAATCCGGGGACTACGCTACGCCACCGGTTCTTTGCTGCGTTTTTTACCGTTTTTTCCCCAGCCGCTTGTCGAGTTTCTCCGCCTGCTGATTGATTCGGTCGATGAGTTCCTTGAGAGCATCCAATTCGTCTCGAAAGGTCAATATCTGCGTCGTTTCCGATTCCAATGACTCAAAAAGATGTTCCAAAGCAGGGAGACGATACCAATCACGCGAGGTCTTTTTGATCGCACGCTCAATGCCCTGCCGTAAGGTCATCGTAAAGAAAAAAAGCAACAATGCACTCCAAACGATCAACCAAATCAATGCCACCCCATAATCCCCGATTCCAAACAAGGGCGTATGATTCCAAACCGAATCATAAAAAAAATTGTAGGCAAGCCGAGTCAGCAAAAACAACAGCATCGTGGTGAGCAGCACTTCGTAAAGGCAACGAAACCAAAGCCGCTGATAGCGATGGGCAAGCCGGTCAGTAATCGTTTCTAATTCCGCACTGATTTGGTCGAGTAATGATTCGTTTGCCTGCTTCGACTCTGATTGGACGGCACTTTGTTGGAAAGGAACATGGGCATCCGCAGCAAAACCTGTCAGAATCAAAGCGGACTCTTTCAGTTGATTCGATTCTTCGACGGAAAATTCCGGTATCACGGCGGCTTTGTTTGACCGGCTGCGCCGCAGTCGGCGAACGCCCTCAAATGAGCCCCAAAGTGCTAATTGAATCGGAGAACGAACCCGAGTCAACAGCGCACCCGAGAGTAGAGTGCCAAAACCTTCGTAAATTCGGAGCAATAGCGAAAACGGACTGTATCCCCATTGAGCGGAGACTCTACCGAGGATTTTCGACTCCCAAGACCTTCGGTCTCGAATCAACTCGGATCGAATTTTGTTTGCCGTCCGTCTGCCGAACCGTTGCCGCTCTTCTGAAATGCGTTCCCGCAGTTTGTTAATCGGCAACCAAGCACGTTCAATCGTCTGTTGGCAATCAATGACTGTCTCTTCGGCAAGCCCAAAATAGTTTGCTTGGCGAATCCGAATGGCGGCTTCTTCGTTCAAATCGCGGGTCAATAGCCGGCGGAGTTCCTGCAATCCATTTTCATCGTTGGGCTTCGTTGAGTCGACGAAAAACATCTGTCCCGTCTCATAGTCGCTTTCCAACGTTGTTTGCCAATCTTCTCGAATGTCAATGTCTCTGTCGGCGTGGGTTTGCACAAACACAAGCCTCGCACCGGGCGCAGCGGAGGCGAGTTCATCGAAAACCCGGCGGCTTCGATACTTCTGTTGCGTTGCCGTTACGAGAAGAATGTCGCAAAATGGCAATGCCCGGCGAAGTCTTTCGAGGTTAGAATTGTCCACGTTCCCTTCTGCATTATCGGTGGTGTCGGGATCAGGGCAATCGAGAATCATCATCTGTTCGAGCAGTGGGTTATTTCGGCGTTCGATGCGAAAATGACCGAACCGAGAAACATCGGCACTTACATGACAGACGAGGATGGGTTCGTTGGTTGTCGGGCGTTCCTTGCCTTCCGCAACGACTTTTTCTCCGAGCAAAGCATTGAGCAGAGTGCTTTTTCCAGTGCCCGTCCCGCCGAGCAGAGCAACGACCAGCGGAGCGTGAAACGCTTTGGGGGACAATTTTATCCGCTCTTGAAAGCGGTCGATGCGCTCTCGGCAAAACGCCGCCGCTTCCCAGTGAGGTGCAGTGCTAATCCAGTTTTGGAGTTGTTCACCGAGATTGATCATATCGGATATTGTACCCTTTTCTTTTGTTTGCGCAAGAGTAGGGTAACGTTAGCCCTTCGGTGAAACAATAGCCCGGTGCGCCAGCAATGGCTATTGCCATCCACTACTTCGGTTTCCTTTGCCTCAACGCTTTGGAGGGAGAAACGCCTTTCAATTTTTTGACCGGTGCTTTCTTAATCGGTGCTTTTTTGACCATTCCCTTTTTAACCGGCAATTTTTTGACCGCTGTTTTTTTTACCGGTAATTTTTTTGCCAACTTTGCAGGGACTTTTTTCACGACTACTTTCACCTTTTTCTTCGGCGCAACGGGCTTCACCGGCTTTCGAGGCATTTTGGCAGCAGATTTCCCCGGTATCGGCTTCTTTGTAGGTTTCTTCACCGGTTTGACAGGCGTTTTCTTCGATAGGGGCTTGGGCGCAGGCTTCGCGGGTTTTGACTTTGCAATCGGTGCCGGTGTTGCTTTGGCGGGAACTTTAGGTTTGCCAACCGGAATTGCCTTGGAGGATTCTGTCTTGGGCTCCGGTTCAGGTGTTGCCACGGTCGGCGATGGCGGCGTGGGCGATGAAGGCGAAGTCAAAATGGGCGAGACCCAACTCCGATTGACGGCTTCTGAATCAATTTTACTCAATAGCGACAACAATTCGGGATCATCGGGAACGTCATAGTATGCAGCAGCAAAGTGGTGTAATTGTGCCGCAAAGGTTAAGCCATTCTTTTTCAAAACGACCCGGTCCAAACCGACACAAAGTTCCTGTGTTCCATCGCTTGATACATGCGACAACCCCAGCCGCCGCATAATTCGGAGCGATGCTTCATCCAGAGGAAACAAATGACCGTCGAGAGCCACTTGGGCGACGTACTGAAGCATATAGGGGGTTCCCGCCGACATGTCTTCAAGGGATTTGATGTGTTCGGCAAGTGCCTTTCCTTTTTTTCGCATGTCTTCGAGATCAAAAACGTACAGTTTTTCAAAAATCCCTTGCAAGGCTTTGCGAACCCGATCAGCGGCGGCTTCGGGATTGGGTAAATCCGTCAGAGTATCGGCAAGTTCACGAACGGAACAAACTCGTATTTCGTTCCAATCAATGTATGAATTTTCGAGAACGGTATAGGCAATATCCGCCTTGTCGAACGCTGCATTTTCGAGCAGGGCGGCATACATGAGCGTTTCCAGAACGGTTCGTTGCGGCGGAGCGGTCAAACCTGCCCCTCTGCTCCGTTTTTGGACGAGTTTAACAAGGGCTTCTATTTTCTGATTCTTAGTCGGTGCTGCAGCCATAAAAAAATTCGAGGACAAAATGAAGAAGAGAAACTTCCCTTTCCTTAACTCATGATACCATCTCTACCGCAATTTGCAAGAATATCTCAGTCCGACGGACTGAATCCCCTACCAAAACCCGTTGTAGTAACTGAGATATTCGGTTACAATCCGGTATCCTTATGAAACCATCGTTGTCGAAAAACAACCTCCCTTCTTGGCAGAAAGCCTTTGGTGCTCTTCCAGCAGACCATCAGCATGTGCTTTACTTTCTTGCGATTTACGCCGCTCCGATTCGGAAAATCCGAATTCAGGAGTGTTGTGCTGCCTTTGAGGGAACTCCCAACTCCCCGACCGGCAAAGCATCTTCCACCGAGAAAAATATCGCTCAACTCGAACAACACGGTTGGATAGAAAAAACTGCCGAAGGACGCTTCCAATGCAAAAGTGACCGGCGGGAGTGGATTGTCCAACGCCTTTATGCTGCCGGACAGTACCAAAAATTTGCCACAGTCCTCTTTTCGGTCAGCGGCGGACGATATTTCGTGAATTCATACTCCTATCCACGTATCGAAAAAAAATCTTGGGATCGTCCGAAATTACCGGCAGACATTGTCCGGGAACTCCGGCATCTCCTGCTCATCAACGACATCAACAATCTCTCGGAACTCTTACACTATCCCGAACAACTCGAACCGGAGAGGAAAAAGGCATTTTATCAGGAAATCTGGAATCTCTTCGCTCCCCAAGACGGTTTCACTTGGCTGAGCAAAGCAAAAATTGAATTTCGATGTCAACTGTTCCAATATCTCTTGGTTCGTTCCCTAACGCAGTTTGAAAGCAACTTCGACGAGGTGTGGAATGTCCTCGTCGAAACAGGATGCGATCCGAAATGCGATCTGATGACCCAGGTGCTGATTCTCGATTACGCTCTTTGTGCCGGAAAACTCGATAATCTCGGCTTGTCGAATTTTTCAGGAAAAGCCGCACCCGTTCTCTATTTTGCACACAAATCCTTTGCCGACGGTCAGTATTTTGAAGCCGTCGTACAGTATCGGCTTGCCTTGAAATCGTTCGGCAATCTGAAAGCGGCGAAAAATGCGGTGCTACCTTGTTTTTCCGGCATTTTTCATGCCCTCGCCGAATTGAACATCGGCAATCGTAGCACCGTTTTGGAAAATGCCAAGGCTACCATCGAGAGAATCGACCGTGCCAATCGTAAAACCATTGATGCCATGCCCTTGCTCATGGAAAAATGTTGGAAACAGATCGAAACGATCGCACAACGATTGATGGGACATCCGCCCAATCAACATACGGTTAATCCGGGGTATCCGCACACCAAGCGTCCTTTTTGGCTTGTATTCCTGCTTTCCGCTTACGAAAGCAAGTGGTTTGAATTGGCACTGGCTCCCGGTGTTGGAGAGGCGATGATAAAAATGCTCCGGCAAACAGAAACCGGTTTTCCGTGGCTCGCCGCAGAAGCCGCCGAGGTTTGCCAATCACTCAGCATTGGCGAAGCAATTCTCGATCCGCCCTTGAAAAAGGCAACGCAATTCCGCAAGCAAACGAAAACGAAACCACTCCGGGACTTGATTGCCCCCAAAGAAAACTGGGAACTTTGGCTCGAATCATTGCAAGCGTTGATCAACGAACCACCGACAGAAACGAAGAAGCGAATAATCAAAAAGGAACAACTCAAAACACGTTTGATCTGGCATGTTCATGATGTCTATGGTCGATTGAAATTTGTGCCGTGTGAACAAAAATGTCTGGCATCCGGCATCTGGAGAGAACCGAAGCCGATAACGATGGTTCAACTGTTCAAAACGATGAACCAATTTGATTATCTCACGGAGCAGGACAAAATAATTTGTGCGAAAATGCGTATGGGGAGGTACGAATATTCGTTTCCCGATGACATCGCTTTGGAATTCGTGGGGCATCCGCTCCTCTTTTCACAGCCGGATTACAAAACGAAAAACTCGGTGCGTATCGAGTTGATTCATGCCAAGCCGGAAATTGCGATGGAAGACAAAGAGGGACAACTCCATGTTACTTTTTCGCCGCCATTGCTCCGACGCGGTCATACCGTCGGAAACGGTAAATATGAAGTCTATTACGAAGACTCCAACCAGAACTTTTTCACGATCAAGGAATCGCCCACCCGGTACAAAGTCGTGAAACTGACGAAGACAGAAATGCAACTTCGGTTGCTCCTCGGCGACAAAGGGTGCACATTTCCGAAAAAAGCACAAGGAGCACTGACAACGTTGCTTGGAAAACTGGCAGGCGACATGAGCGTGAAAACCGATGCAAAAGTCGAGTTTGCCGATATTCCGTCCATTCCGGTCGATCCGAAATTATACATTTACCTTTCGCCAAGCGGTGAAGGAATTCAGGCGGATTTTTTCACACGTCCGCTGGGACCGGACTCGCCCGGTCATCGACCCGGTGTCGGTTCCGAGCGGCTCATCGGCGAAGTGGACGGCAGAAATGTTCAAACGGTGCGCAATCTTACGAGCGAAAAGCAACTCCGCGATGAAATTATTGCGAAGGTTCCTTCGTTTCAAAATGCCGTCCTTCTCTCGAACGATCAACATGTTTTCGAGACACCCAACGATGCGCTTTCGCTCCTTGCGGAACTGAAAGATTTGCAGCGTGAGGAAAAATTTGCCGAATCGTTTGAAATTTATTGGCCTCACGGCGAGAAGTATTCTGTAACCTCGACGGCATCGTTTGGCAATTTTGAACTTTCGTTTTCTTCGGCGGAGGATTGGCTTGCCGCCACGGGATCACTCAAAGTCGATGGCAACGTGTTTGAATTGCAAAAGTTGTTTGAACTGCTGAACGAGAATCCCGAAAGCCGATTTATCAAATTGTCGGAACAGAAATTCCTTGCATTGACAAACGAATTCCGAAAACGGCTCGGTGAACTCCATCGGCTTTCGCAAATCAAAGGCAAGACGGTACAACTTCATCCGCTTGCCGCCGCCGGAATGGAGGACTTTTTCGATGTCATCCCCTCATTGCAGAAAAATGCGATCTGGAATGACGTGAAAAAACGTATCGAAGCAGCGCGGGATTACAAAGCACCCTTTCCTAAAAGTTTCGTCGGCGACATGCGGGATTATCAACTTGACGGCTACGATTGGTTGGCACGCTCTGCAAAATGGGGCGTTGGCTGTTGCCTTGCCGATGACATGGGACTCGGCAAAACGATCCAAGCCCTTGCGCTGCTGCTACTTCGTGCTGACGAAGGACCCGCTCTGGTTGTTGCCCCCACTTCCGTTTGTTTCAACTGGGAACATGAAGCCGCAAAGTTTGCTCCGTCGCTGAAAATCAAACGGATTCAGTCGATTACCGGTCAGGGACAAACGAAAGCAGAGCGGGATAAACTCATTGCCTCTGCAAAAAAGCGGGAGGTGCTGATCACGAGTTACACCTTGTTGCAACAGGAAGTTGATTTGTTTGCAAAGAAAAAATATGCAACGGTGATTCTCGATGAGTCGCAGGCAATTAAAAATCCAGAGGCGAACAGGGCGAAGGCTGCGGCGCAACTCCAAGCGGAGTTTCGCATTGCGATGACGGGAACACCGATAGAGAACCGACTCACGGAACTTTGGAGTCTGTTTCGATTTTTGAATCCGGGTTTGTTCGGTTCGCAAAAGTCGTTCGAGGAACGCTTTGCGGTGCCGATTCAGCGGGATAATTCGTCGGCGGCACGAAGTACGCTGCGGCGACTCGTACACCCCTTCATCTTGCGGCGCACGAAATCGCAGGTCTTGGAAGAACTCCCATCCCGCACGGAAATCGTTCGGGAAATTGAACTCTCGAAAGAAGAATCGGCACTGTACGAGGCGGCAAGACTCAATGCCTTGAAAGAATTGCAAGACATGAAGGACAAGGATTCGGGACAGGGGCAGTTGAAGATACTGGCGGCACTTACCCGCTTGCGGCAACTCTGTTGCAATCCGAAAATGGTCTTGCCGGACAGCAAAGTCGAAAGTTCCAAACTTGAAGCGTTCCGTGAGATCATGGAGGAACTGAAAGAGAATCGGCACAAGGTTTTGGTCTTCAGTCAATTTGTCAAGCATTTGGCGATCTTGAGGACGGAACTGGATGCGATGGGAATTACGTATCAGTATTTGGATGGTTCGACCCCGGAAAAGGAGCGGCAAAAGCGTGTGAATGCTTTTCAATCGGGTGAGTCGGACGCTTTTCTCATCAGCATCAAAGCAGGGGGGAGCGGCTTGAATTTGACGGCGGCGGACTATGTTATTCATGTTGATCCGTGGTGGAATCCAGCGGTGGAGGATCAGGCAACGGACAGAGCACATCGTATCGGTCAAACACGACCGGTAACGGTCTATCGCTTGATCACGCAGGGAACGATTGAGGAAAAAATCGTTCGTTTGCATCACGAAAAGCGCGACCTTGCCGACAAACTGCTTGAAGGTACGGATCAAGCAACGAAACTCTCGGCGGCAGAGTTGATCGATATTTTGCGGTCGTAGTAGTGGATCGTCTGCCGACAGTGTTGTTCGCCCGCGGTTGTTGTCTATGTTGAGTTGTGCAGCAGACAAACATGGGGAAATTCCACATAAATGTTGACGTGCCTGACCCTATCACGTCATTTTATGTATAATGAAAAAAATAACGGGAAAACTTGCTAACACACGCCTTCTATGCCCGATAGTCCATTACATCCTTTTGAAACAGTGCATCGGGTGGCGGAAACGTTGTCCGATCCTCGATTCCAATCGCAACTGCTCTCGGAACTTGCCCAGCAGCAGTTAGCGACAGAACAATTCGACACCGCTCTACAAACGTTTGCCGCAATCCCTGACCCTCTGGAACGCCGTATTGCTCTACTCGTTGCCGACTGTCAATCGTTTCCATCAGAAAAAATTGATCCGCTCCTCCAAATCCTGAAGGCAAATCCACAAACAAATGCTTTGGCAGGTCGCCTCGCACTCGGCATGTTGGAAGCAAAAAATACTGTCTCGGCTTGGAAATTGATCGAAACTGCCGAAAATGTTTTTGAATCCGAGCAACAGCAGTACGAATTTTTTGACAAAGCATTGCAGCAACTCCATGCGGAGGACTGGGCAAAAATCACCCGTTTTTACCGCACATTTGCGCCAGGAACCTATCAAGATTGGGCTTTGTTGGCTATGGCAAAATATCTTGCTGGTCAAAATCGTTATGAAGAAGCGGCAAGATATGCAGATTTGGTTGCCCTGCCGCTCCGCTGGTCATGGACTTATTGGGAATTATCGCAATTATCGCCGGCAGAACAGTCCGCTCTCTATTTTGACAAAGCGATAAACATTATTGAAACGGCAGAAGTAGCCTCGGACGACGAAGAAATGATGGAAACACTTGCCACTCAACTCCGAATTTATGGGCGAGCGGCTTTTCTGAAAGACCAGAAGGATTTGGGGGAGCGGCTCTTGGAAAGAAGCGAAGCGGCGGCGACGGTTTTGACCATGCCGATGCTGCGTTACCGTTTGCAATGTTTTCTGGGAAAAGTGCTTGTAGAATTTAATCGGATCACCGCGATTCAGGAATATTTAGCAGTTGACCCTATGCTCGAGTCTTTGCGTTCCGGCATGGATCGTAGTCGAGTGTTGGTTTGGCTTGCCGAAGCCGGTTGGTCCGAAGGCTGGACCAAAGCCATTGAGGCACTATCGGCACCGGAGCGAGGCGTACCCGAATCGGAACGAGTTCGACAGATTGCCAACACTTTGAAACGTTTCGCCGCACATCACAAAGACTTGCAGGCGACCGGCGACCCTTCGGAAGATTCCGTTAGGATTTCCGGCGAGGAATTTGAAACGCTTTATTTCAATCCCTTTGCAAAAGCGGATTGCGGATGTTAATTGACAAACGTTTCTCCTCCACTGCCCTTGCCGGAACTGATGGTAACTTCGCCAGCGTCTTCCAACTTGCGGATCACATCGACAATTTCCTGCTGTACGCGTTCAACATCTGATGCTCGTTGTGGACCAAGATATTCGATCTCTTCCTGCAACATTTTCCCGGCACGTTTCGACATGTTTTTGAAAATTTTGGATTTGAGTTCTTCGCTTGCCCCTTTGAGAGCCAATGCCCACTGACTGTTATCCACGTTTTTGAGAACTGCCGCAATGTCCACATCCGATAGTTTGTTGATGTCTTCAAATACGAACATCAAGCGGCGGATGTCTTCGACCAATTCGGGATCGTCCTGCGCCAAGTTTTCCAAGATGTTTCGTCCTGTTCCGCGGTCAATCACGTTCATGATTTCCGCAACGCTGTCCACACCGCCTGCTCTTTCTAATTTTTGGTTCATCAAACTTGCCATTCGGCTTTCGAGTCCTCTTTCGACTTCCTTGATAATTTCGGGGTTCGTCTGCTGCATCGTCGCAATTCGTCGAATCACCGCTAATTGCCGTTCCGGCGGCAGACCATTGATAATACCGGCACCTTGTATGGGATTCAAATGCGTTACGATCAGTGCAATCGTCTGCGGATGTTCGTCGGTAATAAACGTCAAGAGGTTTTCCGGTTCGATTTTCTGCAAGAAACCGAATGGAATCGCTTCGAGCGAACTCCGTACTCCGTCGATAATGGCTGTCCCATCAGCACCCAACGCTGCTTCTGCCAATTCTTGGGCAATGCCAAAGCCTCCGATGCTTCCAATGAGCCGGGAGGGATTTGCTCTGGAAAATTCCCGAATAACGTTTTCCTGTTCTTCGGGCGTAACCAATCCAATACGCGAAATTTCCGTCATTACGACTTCGACCTGTTTGGGATCAAGCCGGACAAGGATTTCTCGCGCTTGTTCCTTTGGAATACTCACCAAAAAAACAGCCGCTTTTCGGATATTGTTCTGTGCCATGTGTAGGAGTTAGGAGTAACTCGTTCTCCTCTTCTATCGTATTTTCGGCAAAACTTGTGTTACTCCCGCTCGGAAGTAGCCGTTTTTTTCGTCAATTCGGGGAGAATCGACATAAACCGTAAAATCGTTATCGGCAAACTGGCGGCGTAATCTTTGAATAGATTCCAAAATCTTTTCATGAGGCGAGTTGTCCGCATCGGCAACAATTTTACCAGAAAAGGCATCGGGCAAGGCTTGACCCGAAAAAACAGAGATATTGCCGAGCCGATTCTGCTCATCGGCAAGCAGTCGGTTCATTTCAGAATCGTTTCCAAAAGGTCCAAAATGGGTCAAAATAAGAACTGGAGTACCGGCTAAATGGGAATCTGCTGCCGTCTGCCGTCTGCCGTCTGCCGTCTCCCACAGGGCAATTTCATCCTGCTCGACCGTCAGCGGCAACGAAAAAAGTGAGGGTTGATCGGTCAAAAATCGGCGAATTTGCTCTGCTTCCATGCCGCTCCAGGCGTGGGCATAGCAATAAAAGGGGGAATCCAGTGTCCCGGCAGTCCGTAACATTCCCTCGCAACAGGCTCCCAACACAAAGAAAAAAGGGGCAAAGGGATTCGCTCGACGGAGTTTTGCTAAGTCCGATTTAGGAAATTCATGCGGATAGGACTGAAAAAACAGGGCAAAATCCGGCGGTTCATCGGAGATCGCTGAATTGACGCAGTATGGTACGCCGATCTGGTCCAGCATGTATTCGGTGCACTGCCGAAAGGGTATTTTGAACTCCTCCCGCTCTACTCGACCTTTGATAATGACCTTTAGTGTTTCCATACTCCTGCCTCCTAATCCCTACATCACCGCAACAAGGCTCACGTCGTCTGTCGGTTCTACATGCACGAAAACATCAATGACATTTTTCTCACTTTGGAGCAATTTTTGTTGAATTCGGTGCGAAAGCGAATGTGCCTCCGTGACGGACATGCTCGGATCGACGTGAATGTGAACATCCAGGGCGAGTCCCGACGGTCCGATATGCCGTGTGCGAAGTTTGTGGGATTCTTTGACTTCGGGAAAGGAACAGATCAGGTCGGCAATGGCTTGACATTGTGCTTCCGATGCCCCGGAGTCCAGTAGTGCGGCAAATGTCGGTTGGGAAACTTTCCAAGCCACATGGATAAGCATAAATGCAACGACGACCGTTCCGACCGGATCGAGAAATGTGTATTCGTCTCCCAATATCAGGCATGCTCCAATGGCTACAGCCGCAGGAATGGAACTCATCGCATCGCTCCGATGATGCCAAGCATTGGCAACCGTTGCGGCGGATTTCGTTGCCATCCCGACTTTGACGGTAATTCGGTACAACCATTCCTTCACGGCAATGGAGAACAGAGCGGCAGCGAGCGGCAACCACGTCGGCGGAGGCGTTTCCTTTTTGTTCAAAATATCAACGATTGAATGAACCGCATCATAGAGAAGCCCTATTCCTACCATTGCAAGGGAGGCACCGATAAACAGTGTTACCAGAGTCTCGATTTTGGCATGTCCGTAGGGATGCTCTTGATCGGCAGGACGGCTCCAAAACCGGATTCCGAGCAAAATGGCAGCATCGGTGATGAGGTCAGAAAGAGAGTGCACGGCATCGGCAATGATGACCGAACTGTGTCCCAGCCATCCGGCGGCAAATTTAAGTGCCACTAGAATCAGGTTGACAAACGCTCCCAGCCACGTAACTCGGCGAATGGCACCGGTTGTGGTGGACTCATCATTTTCCATCGTCATTCCCTCATTGTACCACGTTTTTGCCTGTGGTTGTTGACGCTTCGATGTGAAAAACTAAAATGGAGAACGTGAGGCTCGGTCATCCTCGTACACTTGACCAATTTGCTGAACAAACCAGACGATGGATGGAGATGCGGCGGCTAATTTGATTGTAGGACTTTTTCAGGTCATTCCCTCTTGTGTGGTTCTACTGATCCTAATGGTATTATCGCGGTATGCCTTGCGGTTAATTCGTGTGCATCTGTCAAAAACGGAACTTTGTCCGGCGGATTATCTGGAAACTTTTCAAAAACTACACGAAGGGGGAGAACTAACGGATGAAGAATTCCGATTAGTGAGAAGACTAGTTTCCTTGCAACTGACCCGAAGTCCTGACGAGCCGAAACCGGACAATTCCCTCCTGAACCAGAACGCCCCCCCGCAACCGGTGGATCGCCCCTCAGGAAAAATTCCGAAAATTTGAATTTTTTTGGCAAACAGGAACCTTCGAGAAACGTAGTAACATTGACGCAAGGCATGGAGGACCAATTGTTCATGGATGGGGACGACCTACCACGATTTTTACAAAAGGTATTTTCATGCCAAAGGACCACTCAAACACAGATACAGAAATGAGTAAAAGCGGCAATGATAATGGCGGAATGGGCAAAAAAAGCAGTGCCTATTGTTCTTTTTGCAACAAGAATTACAGAGAAGTGGGACCGCTTGTCGAGGGTCCCGGCGACGTGTACATTTGCGGAGAATGTATCGACCTTTGCCAAACAATCCTCGCTCAGGAAAGGCGGAAACGTAGCGGCAACAGTGCTAGACCATCCTCAAAGATTCTGTCGCCGAGAGAAATAGTTGCCAAGTTGAGCGAACACATTGTTGGGCAAGAGCATGCCAAAAAGGTTCTCTCTGTTGCCGTGCACAACCACTACAAGCGGCTTATCAACCGAGACGAGGGGAACGATGTTACCCTCGACAAGGCAAACGTGTTGCTGATCGGACCGACCGGTTCCGGCAAGACGCTCCTGGCGCAAACGCTCGCCCGGATTCTCGATGTACCCTTTGCCATTGGAGATGCGACAACGCTTACCGAAGCCGGTTATGTGGG
>Ga0082212_10007747_pt1 | contig 14130 bp, 12 predicted proteins | sample TergutNt197P3_FD_71548 | JGI IMG/M metagenome (GOLD analysis project Ga0082212, IMG submission 71548) | Neocapritermes taracua P3 segment gut microbial communities from Petit-Saut dam, French Guiana - Nt197 P3 | ecosystem: Host-associated > Arthropoda: Insects > Digestive system > Gut ... | reverse complement strand
CATGTACGTAAGGATGGCGCTCATAATGAGTTTGCTGGGGACATGCGAGGAGGTGGGCTTGTGATAGTTGACAGCATAGAAAACGGAATAGTCATTGACCATATTACGGCGGGCTTTGGGCTTACGATCATCGATCGGCTTGCCATAGACAGGAGAAAGAACACAATAGCGTGCATCATGAACGCTTCAAGCAAGAAATACGGAAGAAAAGACCTCGTCAAAATCGTAAACGTAGTTGACGTGGATTTGGCGGTGCTCGGGCTTATTGATCCGAACGCCACTGTGAACATTATCGAAAACGGCGTTATCAAGGAAAAGATCAACCTCAAGCTGCCGGACAAAGTCGTCAATGTGATAAAATGCAAAAATCCGAGGTGCGTGACGTCGATAGAGGCGAGCGCACCGCAAGTTTTCCATCTGATGGATGCGGAAAACAGGGAGTACCGATGCGAATACTGCGACGACTTGGTGGCTGTAAAGGGAGACTACGGATATGAAAATCTGCGTTAGGGACGGCCATGTCATAGATCCGGCAAACAGTTTCGAAGGGCTTGGCACGGTATGGATCGAGGACGGCGCCATTGCCTGCGTGGAAACGGGGCAGGGCTGCTCCGGGGCGCTGCCGCATTGGGCGGGCTCAAACGGGCACAAGACAATTGACGCGAAAGGCAAGTGGGTATTCCCGGGGCTCATAGATTTGCACGTGCACCTGAGAGAACCGGGGTTCGAATACAAAGAGGACGTAGCCAGCGGCTGCAGAGCAGCAAAGAGAGGCGGGTTTGCCAAAATCTGCTGCATGCCCAACACAAACCCTGTGGCCGACTGCCCGGACGTGGTTTCTTACATAAGGGCCAAGGCGGGTGCAGCAGACGGCGTCGATGTTTTTGTGGTCGGCGCAGCTACAAATGGGCAGATGGGCAAGGAGCTGGCTGACATAGGCGGAATGGCGAAAGCGGGCATCTGCGCAGTCAGCGAGGACGGAAAAAGCGTAATGAACGCACGGCTGATGAGGGACGCCATGGCAATGGCGAGGGATAACGGGCTTCCGTTTTTTTCCCACGCTGAAGACGAAAGCCTCGCCGGCACATCCATAGGGGAAGAGCTGATAGTGGCGAGGGATATTTTGCTGGCAGCGGAGACGGGGTGCAGGCTCCATCTGTGCCACGTAAGCACCGCCGGCAGCGTTAGGCTCATAAGGGAAGCGAAGGGCAGAGGGATAGACATCACGGCAGAAACGGCGCCCCACTATTTTACCCTTGACGAAAGCAGCGTTTGCCAAAACCCGAACAGGAAGATGAACCCGCCCTTGAGGAGCGAAAAAGACGTAGCCGCAATCAGGGAAGCCTTGGGGGACGGAACGATAGATGCAATAGCCACCGACCACGCTCCACATGCGAAGCTCGAAAAAGAAGCAGGGTTCTCAGATGCGCCAAATGGCGTCATAGGACTTGAGACGAGCTTTGCGGTGAGCTACACGATGCTTGTGAAGACAGGCGTTTTGTCGCCCATCGGCCTGATAGTCAAGATGTGCAGCAGCCCGGCGAGGATTCTCGGGGTAAAAGCACCGTCGATATCGGCAGGGGAGCCTGCAAACATCGTAATAGCGGATATTGACGAAGAATATGCCATATGCAGCGAAGGGTTTGCTTCAAAAAGCGCAAATTCGCCGTTTTTGGGGATGAGGTTCTTCGGGCGGCCGGTTTTGGCGAGCGATATGCACTGGTAAGGAGCGAGATGATAGACAGGCTGATTGAAAAGATAGACAAGACGGGGAACCCTTCAGTGGTTGGGCTGGATCCTGCCTATGAAATGATCCCTGGAAAAATAAAAAAGGAAATGCTGGATTCCTACGGCAAAACCCCAAAGGCCGTGGCGGAGATGTTCATAGCGTTCAACAAGGGGCTGATAGACGGTTTGCACGACATCGTCCCGGCAGCGAAGCCGCAGATAGCCATGTACGAGAAGTACGGGCTGGAAGGGTTGCGGGCGTATGTCGAGACGACAAGGTATGCGAAGGAAAAGGGCATGATCGTCATCGGGGACATCAAGCGAGGCGACATTTCAACGACGGCAGCGGCATATGCTGCCCACATTGGAATGACTGCGATAGAAGGAGATGTGTTTGACTTGTGGAACGAGGACGCCGTGACGCTGAACCCCTATATGGGGTTTGACGGCATTGAGCCTTTCATAAAGCCATGCAATGAATTTGACAAGGGGGTTTTTATCCTAGTCAAGACCAGCAACCCCTCAAGCGCGGATCTGCAGGATTTGGACGCGTCCGGTGCGCCCCTCTACGAAAAGGCTGCTGCGCTTGTAGGCGAATGGGGAAAGCTGGCGATGGGGAGCATGGGGTACAGCAGGGTTGGCGCCGTAGTGGGTGCCACGTTCAAAGAGCAGGGCGAGAGGCTGCGAAAAGTGATGCCAAGCACGTTTTTCCTAGTACCGGGGTATGGCGCCCAAGGCGGGAAGGGCTCGGACATCAAAGGCTTTTTCGGTTCCGGCAGAAGGGGCTGCATTGTGAACTCGTCGAGGGGGATTATCGCAGCTTACAAGAAAGACCCTGTGTATGGCGATGGCGATTTCGCTGAAGCGGCCAGGGCCGCAGCGCTGAAAATGAAAGAGGACATTACAGGGTGACTCGGATGCAGCAGGACCTCAGGGTTTTAACGGGAATTGTAAAATACAACAACGAGATAGCGGCGCAGGTTTACGAGATGACGATTGCCGCCGAAGGCATGGGCAACTTCATTCCCGGCCAGTTCATAAACGTGTACCTTGACGACAAGAGCATGCTGCTCCCAAGGCCGATAAGCATAAGCGACGGCTCAAACGGCGGCATCACGTTAATATACAAGATAGTTGGAAAAGGCACCGCGCAATTGTCCGAGTGCCGCGTCGGCGCACCAATCCGTGTCAGTTCCCCACTGGGCAACGGGTACAGCATTAAGGAGGCATGCAGCGGCAGCAGCGTTGCGCTGGTGGCAGGAGGCATGGGGGCGCCACCGATGGTGGGGCTTGCCAAAGCCTTGAAGGAAAGGGGCGCTTGCCTAGACGTGTTCCTTGGATTTCAAACCGGGGCGTATCTTGCCGACAGGTTTGAAACGGTGGCACGAGACCTGTACATTGCCACTGACGACGGGAGCACAGGGTTCCATGGAAATGTGGTGGAACTGCTTGAAAAAAATGACCGCGTATATGACGAATACTTTTCCTGCGGTCCAAGGGCGATGCTCAAAGCCCTGTGTGGATATGCAGCCAATGTAGGACGCAACGTGCAAGTTTCGATCGAAGAGAGGATGGGCTGCGGCTATGGCGCATGCGTCGGGTGCTCTTGCAGAATAATGGAAAGCGGCAAAACCACTAGGAAGAGCGTGTGCAAAGACGGTCCGGTGTTTGCTGGGAAGGACGTGGTTTGGGATTGAACAAGACCGACATGAGCGTCAATATTGCGGGAGTCGCCCTAAAGAACCCTGTCATTACGGCGTCGGGCACTTTTTCAGCCAAGGACAGCGGAAGGTTTTACGACATCTCAAGGCTCGGGGCAGTGACGGCAAAAGGTGTTTCGGCCGAGCCGTGGGAAGGCAACGAGGCACCGAGGATTGCCGAAAGCTACGGTGGGATGATCAATTCGATCGGGCTCCAAAACCCGGGTGCAGCCAAGTTCATTGAGGAGGATTTGCCTTTAATGAGGGCGTTCGGCCTGCCGGTGATCGCAAACATAGTTGGCAAGACCGTTGCCGAGTATTGCAGGGTGGTTGAAATGCTAAACGACGCTGACGTGTCTATGCTGGAGGTAAACATATCGTGCCCAAACGTCAAAGAGGGCGGCATAGGCTTCGGGACCGATGCCAAGATGGCGGCGGAACTGACTAGGGAAATCAGAAGAATCGCGAAGAAACCGATAATACTTAAACTCACACCAAACGTTACAGATGTTGCAGCTATAGCAAAGGCTGTGGAGGCTGAAGGTGCGGATTGCATATCGCTCATAAACACCTTGCTGGCGATGAGGATAGACGCAGGCGCGAAGAAACCTGTATTGGCTAACGTGTTCGGTGGGCTTTCAGGCCCGGCTGTAAAGCCGGTGGCGCTCCGCATGGTCTACCAAGTCAGGAGGGCAGTGAGCCTGCCTGTCATCGGGATGGGCGGCATCATGTCCGGCGAAGACGCAGCGGAGTTCCTGATGGCTGGGGCGGACGCAGTTGCTGTTGGGACTGCGGCGCTTGTCAGCCCTACGGCGCCAGTCGAGGTCCTTGAAGGGCTTGAAAAGTTCATGGAAGAGCAGGGGTTTTGCAGCATTGAAGAATTGAAGGAATCCTTTAAGGAGGCTTGATATGGGGTACAAAAAGGAATTCATAGAATTCATGGTGGAAGCGGGAGTCCTGACTTTCGGCGATTTCACAACTAAAAGTGGGAGGAAGACCCCTTATTTCGTCAACACGGGGAACTACAGGACCGGCGCACAGATAGCGAGGCTTGGCCGTTTCTACGCCGAATGCATAGTGGAAAACATGAGAGCCGGAAAAATCAAAGAGGGCGTCGCAGCGCTTTTTGGGCCTGCGTACAAGGGCATACCTATCGCGGTTGCGACGTCGATAGCCCTGTCTGAGGGTTTTGGCATGGAAACCGGCTTTTGCTTCAACAGAAAAGAAGCGAAGGACCACGGGGAGGGCGGCGTAATAGTCGGCTGCAAACTGAAAGACGGGGACTCGGTGCTGATGGTGGAAGACGTAATCACCTCGGGCGCCTCTGTGCGGGAAACGTTCCCAATTATAAAGAGCCAGGCAGACGCGGCAGTCAGCGGCCTTGTGATATCCGTCGACAGGATGGAGCGCGGCAAGGGCGATAAGACTGCGGTTCAGGAAATCAAGGAAGAATTTGGGATGGACACCTTTCCGATTGTAACGGTCAGGGAAATCATAGATGCGCTTTACAACGTTGAAACCTGCGGACGAATTGTAATAGACGATGAAACAAAAGGCAGGATGGAAGAGTACATCAGTTTGTACTGTTGATTGATAGCATCATACACAGGGCAAAAACAGAGCTGCCGCGCACGATTTTGGGGGATCGCGTGCGGTAGCCCTGTTTTTGCGACTATTTCAAAAAATGTCGTGTGAAAATGTGAAGGATTTGCTATAATAGAGTATATACGCAGGGAGGAGTATTACACATGGGAAAATCGAAAGTATATTTTACTGACATGCGCTGCAAATTGGGGACGAGCTTGCTGGGGAAACTGGACAAGCTGATTCGGGAGGCCGGGATTTCTGACAAATCGAAGATCGACCTTGAAAACAAGTACACCGCAATTAAAATTCACTTCGGCGAGCCGGGCAACCTTTCTTTCCTCAGGCCTAATTTTGCGAAAACGGTTGTGGGCTGCGTGAAGTCTCTGGGGGGGAAACCGTTCCTGACCGATTGCAACACGCTTTACGTAGGAAGGAGGGGCAACGCGCTGGACCATTTGGAGGCTGCACAGGAGAACGGCTATTCACCGCTCTCAACGGGCTGCCAGATGCTGATCGGCGACGGGCTGAAAGGCATGGATGACGTCGAAGTCCCGATAAAGGGGGGTCTGGTTTTGAAGAGCGCGATGATTGGACGGGCGATTATGGACGCAGACGCAGTAATATCGCTCAGCCACTTCAAAGGCCACGAGTGCACTGGTTTCGGCGGCGCCATAAAGAACATAGGCATGGGCTGCGGCAGCCGGGCAGGAAAGATGGCCATGCACAGCGACGGCAAGCCTGTGGTATCAGGCAGGATGTGCACCGGGTGCAGAGGCTGCGCCAGGTTCTGTGCGCACAATGCAATTAGTTTTGGCAATCCAGGCAAGGCTTTGATCAGCCACAGCCTTTGCACAGGTTGCGGAAGGTGCATCGGCAGCTGCAATTTCAACGCTATCCACAACCCCAACGAGTCGTCAAACGCTATGCTTGACTGCAAGATGGCTGAATACTGCAAGGCAGTGCTGGACGGCCGGCCCCATTTCCACATCAGCATCGTGAACCAAGTGTCGCCTTACTGCGACTGCCATGACGAAAACGACGCAGCGGTGGTTCCTGACATCGGCATGTTTGCAAGCTTTGATCCCGTAGCCATTGACCGCGCCTGCATCGACGCGGTGAATGCCGCGCCGGAAATCCACGGCAGCATACTGTCTGAACGGGAGCATGCCCACGGAGACCATTTTACCAACATACACCCGTCTACGGATTGGCGGCGCCAGCTTGAGCATGCCACTAAAATCGGGCTCGGCAGCGAAGAATACGAACTGGTGACGGTGAAATAACAAAAAACAAAGTGTTATAAGAATATGAAGGAGGGTTTACTATGAGTGCATTGTTTGGCTCGTGCATCATCGGGCAATCGGGGGGGCCATCGGCTGTCATCAACGCCAGCGTCTACGGTTCGATCAGGGCGGCACTGGACAGCGGCTGCATTACCAAAATCTATGGGGCGGCAAACGGCATCAAGGGCGTATTGGAGGACAGGCTGTACGTATTGGACGAGGAGAACGCGGTAGAGCTTGAGCGGCTGAAATACACCCCGTCTTCTGCGCTGGGGTCCTGCCGCTACAAGATTTCAGACCCGAGCGTTGACGACACCGACTACAAGCGGATACTCGAGATCTTCAAAAAATACAACGTAAGGTATTTCTTCTACAACGGCGGCAACGACTCTATGGACACATGCAACAAAATTTCCAAGTACATGGCAGAATCAGGCTATGACTGCAGGGTCATGGGCATACCAAAGACTATCGACAACGACCTTTGCCTGACAGACCACTGCCCAGGGTTTGGTTCTGCTGCAAAATACATCGCCACTTCCTTCATGGAGGTCTATTTGGACGCCCACGTGTACGACGTAGGCATGGTGACTGTCGTCGAATGCATGGGGAGGCATGCCGGGTGGCTGACTGCGGCTTCTGCGCTGGCTTCCGAAATGGGGCAGGGCCCCGACCTCATCTACCTTGCCGAAAGGGTGTTTGACAGGGACAGGTTCCTAGCCGACGTATGCAGGGTTTACAAGGAAAAGGGCAAATGCATGGTAGCCGTCAGCGAGGGGATACAGTATGAGGACGGAAATTTCGTTTCAATGGCGGAGCTGTCAGAAACCGACGGGTTTGGCAATGCGCAGCTTGGAGGGCTTGCTGCCATACTTGCCAGAATGATTAAGGAAAAGACGGATGCCAAGGTTAGGAGCGTGGAGTTCAGCCTGCTGCAGCGCTGCGCAGCCCACGTCGCGTCGCTGATCGACATCGAGGAGAGTTTCCTTGCAGGCAAAACAGCAGTCATTGCGGCAGTGAGCGGCGTGACGGACATGATGGTGGGCTTTGAGTGCGACCGGAACGACGGCTACTCCTGCGCGACCAAGCTGATTAAGCTTGAAGACGTCGCCAACCGCGAGAAAAAAGTACCTGACGAATGGATCAACGCCGAGGGCAACGGGATACTGGGGCCGTACATCGACTACGCGATGCCGTTGATACAAGGCGAGACGAAGCTTGACAAGGAGAACGGCCTGCCGAGGTTCGCGAAGCTGAAGAAAATTCAAGCGAAGTAGTTGCTATTTGTTGTGTGGTGGCGGTAAACACATCGCGCATCCTGACTTGTATTGTTTGCATTTTGGATGTATAATTTTAGTGGCTCGAAGCAACTACGATAAAATACTTCACAAGACTTTCAGGAGGAAAGAATATAGTGATTAACTCAGTAAAATTAGAAAATTTTCGCGGATTCCGTGATACGACAGTTCCGCTTTCCAAAGTTACTTTGCTTACGGGCACTAACGGAGTGGGGAAGACGACTGTGCTTGAAGGATTGTATTGCTTGTTTTCAGAAACGCGGCTCGATGTTTCTCCCTTGGTTCGATATAATCGCACGTTGGGTTTAAGATTTAACCAATTCAACGGAGGCGCAAGCATCCTTAGCCGTACTGGTTATAATTACAAGCTCTTTTGGGAAGAATGCACTATGTTTAGTGGGCAAACTTGCAAAGTTACTTCAAAATCAGAAGACGGGGCAACTTGGCAATGGACATATTCCAAGGCAAGGATGTCGGATCTCGACGAAAAAAAATTAAGAGACGCTCAAGTGATGGGCATTGCCATTGATTCTGCAACAGACATTGCGAGTTTCAAGTGGCAATTCGACAGAATTGCCTTTGATAAAGCGCATCGAAAGACTGTTGAAAACAACAATGAGAACGCAGTGCAGGTTCTTAGTCCAGACGGAATGTGGTACATGATACCTCTTCCAAGATATGTATCTAGCGTGTGCAGGTACATGGATTTTGCGTCCATCAGGGCGATGCCACAAGCACTGTCATACAATACTGCAAAAAAGCTTACTGAAGCTTTGAGGATCATAGATCCACGGATTACAGATATACGAATTTCAAAAATCGAAAATGGATTGTCCATCATTCTTAATGACGAAAAGGAAACGACACTCGGCACCATTGGCAATGGGGCAGTGACTTGGGCGAGTTCGCTTATATCCATTTTTGAACTTTTTGAGCAGTTCAAGATCGACCAACAAACAAATATCCCAGTATTTGTGTTAATTGATGAATTCGGGGCAGGTTTGCATTACAGCGTGATGAACAGTATTTGGGATTATATCAAGAGTTTTGCTATCGAATATCCAAATATCCAATTTGTTTTAACAAGCCACAGCGACGACTGCGCCAGAGCTTTTTGCGAAACGTTTTTAAACGAGAATGACGTTGCGAGCATCGTCAGGCTGCACAAGGCTGCGAACAATGATATCGTGCCGACAAGATACGACGCATCAAGATTTAAGGCTATCATGCTTGGCGAATGGGAGGTGCGTGGATGAGTAAGGAAAGGCAGTACGAATGGCTGATTGTTGCTGAAGGCAGTTCGGATATTGCCATATTCAGAGAGTATTTGAAAAGTGAAAGCATTTACACCATCTCAGTAGGCAGCAAGGGTGATGTGCTTAATGCAAATGCTTGGAATCCAAATGACATTGGGAGATTGGACAATGACGTAGGCCGCAAGGGATTTAAAGGAGTTATCATAGTCATTGACACAGACGATAATAGTTGTTCCCCGTTCGATAAATATCGCCGATGCGACAGTTTAAATTACAAGTATAAAGAGGACAAACCTAAGCCGGCGAAGAATCCAACGGGTGATTTTTGGTTTTTAGATAGTTTTTTTGGGACGACAGAGTGTCCAGTCATCACGGTAAGGGGAGTGACTGTGCCCAATGACGGAAGCGGCTGTTTGGAAACCGAGTTGCTTGCAGCGTATGGTTTCCCAACAAAACCACAACCTCATTATTGTTCATTTGTTGATATAATAAAAAAGGCGACAGAAATATGGAAAATACCTAATAAGAAAAACGGCGATGTTTGGTGGAAAAGCAATGAAACTGCTAAAATGGACAAGTTCATTTTTTATGCGCTAAACTACGGCTTTAAAGCTTGTGGCCAAAAACCTGCTCACCCGACAGAGAAAGAGCTTAGCATTATAAGCAATATTCGAAAAGCAATGGCCGATTCGTAGGTGGCGAGATGGCATTTACTCATTTGCACGTACATACTGAATACAGCCTCCTCGACGGGGCGGCGCGCATTAAGAACCTCGTGGCGCGGGCAAAGGAGCTCGGCATGGATTCCCTTGCCATAACGGACCACGGCGTGATGTTCGGCGTGGTCGACTTCTACAAGGAAGCGAAGAAGCAGGGCGTCAAGCCGATCATCGGCTGCGAGGTCTACACGGCAGCCAGGGGCAGGTTTGATAAGGACGTCGAAAAAGACAAGTTCCAGGGGCATCTGGTGTTGCTCGCAAAAAACCAGGAAGGGTACAAAAACCTGATAAAAATAGTTTCGCTTGGCTTCACCGAGGGGTTTTACTACAAGCCCAGAGTGGACAAGGACGTTCTCAGGCGGTTTTCCAGTGGGATAATCGCCCTTTCAGGCTGCCTTGCCGGCGACGTTCAGAGGAAGCTCTTAAACAGGGACTACGACGGCGCGAAAAATGAGGCGCTTGAGCTGCTGGGCATATTCGGCGAGGGCAATTTCTACTTGGAACTGCAGGACCAGGGGCTGGAAGAAGAGGCAGACATACTTCCGGGCATGAAGAGGCTGTCGGAAGAAACCGGGATACCTTTCGCAGCCACAAACGACGTCCACTACGTCAACAGGGAGGACGCGGAATTCCACGACATACTACTGTGCATCCAGACGGCTACCAACGTAGACGACCCGGGCAGGATGCGGTTTCCAAACGACCAGTTCTATCTGAAGTCAGAAAGGGAAATGCAAAACCTGTTCGCAAATCTGCCTGAATCCATAAGCAACACACAGAAGATAGCCGACCAGTGCAACGTAGAGTTCAGCTTCGGCGAGCTGCACTTGCCAGAGTTCAGTGCGCCAGAGGGCAAAGGCAACGCTGCGTACCTGCGGGAGCTCTGCGAAGAGGGCTTGTTTGAAAGGTACGGGGCGGCAAGCGCCGATTTAAGGGAAAGGTTCGAATACGAATTCTCCACCATCGTTAAAATGGGCTACGTGGAGTACTTCCTGATAGTCGCGGATTTCATCAGCTACGCAAGAAAAAACGGAATAATGGTAGGACCGGGGAGAGGCTCGGCTGCAGGGAGCATAGTTTCGTACGCCCTGCGCATAACAGACGTGGACCCGCTGAAGTACGGGCTGATATTCGAGAGGTTTTTGAACCCTGAGAGGATCAGCATGCCGGACATAGACATCGACTTCTGCTATGAGAGAAGGAACGAGGTGATCGACTACGTCATCGCAAAGTACGGTGCCGACAAAGTTGCTCAGATAATCACCTTCGGCACGATGAAGGCGAAAGCGGCTGTCCGGGACGTGGGGAGGGCGCTTAACTTGAGCTACGCGGAAGCGGACGTGCTGGCCAAGGCGATACCGTTCAGCCTGAACATGACCATCGACACGGCGCTTGCCGTCAGCCCGGACCTCAAGCAGAAATACGACACGGACCCCAGCGCGAGGAAGGTCCTTGACATGGCAAAGGCAATCGAAGGGATGCCGCGCCACGCTTCAACCCATGCCGCCGGAGTGGTCATCTCCAAAGAGGGCATCAACGAGTACGTCCCTTTGTACCTAGCTGAAAAAGGCGTTTCCACTCAATTCACCATGACTACCGTAGAAGAGCTGGGGCTGCTTAAAATGGACTTCTTGGGGCTCCGCACGCTGACCGTGATACGCGACGCTGCGGAAATGATAAAACAGAGCCATGGCGTTGAAATCGACTTCTCGAAAATGGGGTACGACGATCCCAAAGTGTATAAGATGATAAGCGCCGGAAACACGGCGGGCCTCTTCCAGCTGGAAAGCGGCGGGATGACACAGTTCATGAAAAACCTGAGGCCCGACTGCTTCGAGGACATAATTGCCGGGGTCGCCCTGTACAGGCCAGGGCCGATGGCGTCGATTCCTGCCTATATAGACAACAAGAAAAACCCTGGAAACATCGAATACATAGACGAGAGCCTGCGTCCGATCCTTTCGGTTACGTACGGGTGCCTGATATACCAAGAGCAGGTCATGCGGATAGTCCGCGACCTTGCCGGCTACACCTACGGCATGAGCGACGTGGTCAGGAGGGCCATGGGCAAGAAAAAGATGGACGTTATGCTGCGGGAAAGGGAATACTTCATCAACGGCAAAACAAGCAGCAGCGGCGAGGCGGAAATAGCGGGCTGCGTGAGGAACGGGGTGCCGAGAAAGGCTGCGGAAGAAATATTCAACCAGATGGTGAGTTTCGCGGAATACGCTTTCAACAAGTCCCACGCTGCCGCATATGCTGTCATTGCGTATGAAACGGCATATCTGAAGTCATACTATCCGGTCGAGTTCATGGCTGCGCTCATGACCAGCGTGATAGGGGATTCTTCCCAGATCGCCAAGTACATCAGAAATTGCAGCGAAATGGGCATTTCGGTCTTGCCGCCCAGCGTATGCAGCAGCGGGATGAAATTCACTGTCGAAAACGGTGCCATACGTTTCGGGCTCTTGGGAGTGAAAAACGTTGGAGAAGGCGCGATCAAGGCAATTGTAAAAGCAAGGGAAGAAAAAGGGCAGCCGAGGGATGTTTTCCAGTTCATCAACAACATTGAAATTCACGAGATGAACAAGAAAGCCCTTGAAAGCCTTGTCAAAGCCGGGGCGCTTGACGACGTCAACGGCAACAGGGCGCAGCTTCTCGCGTCCTTTGAAGGGCTTTTGGAATCTGCGCAAATCAGCGCAAGAAAGAACATCGAAGGCCAGATTTCGCTCTTCCAGTCGCCAGACGACGAATTCGAATACGGCAGCATAAGGGCCGAGCTGCCTGAAGTGGCGAATTTTACGCTTGAAAAACTAGTAGCCATGGAGAAAGAAATGCTGGGCGTCTACATTACAGGGCACCCGCTAAAAGGGTACGAAAAAAAGATCGAGGGCATTTCGGGCCTTGTGACTTCAGACGAGCTGGCTGGCGTGGACGAGGGCAGCAGGATTTACGACGGTATGCAGGCAGTGATGGTGGGGATTGTTTCGTCGAAAAAAACCCTAATCACAAAAAGCGGGAAAATGATGGCATTCATTGACATGGAAGACATGTACGGAAATGTTGAGGTCATAGTTTTTCCCAATATCTACGAAAGGTGTTTGCAGCTTTTGCACGAAGATGCTATAGTAGTAGTCAAGGGGAGCATTAGCTTCAAGGAAGACGAGTTGCCGAAACTGATAGCGGACAATGTCCTGTCTTCTGACGCACTGGACCTTTTCACGAATGGCGAAGCTCAGGCGGCAGTGAAGCTCAAGGTACCGGGCGGACTCGACGAAGGGGTAATACTTGGCAAAATAAAGAAAGCGGCGCTGGAACATTCCGGGGGCACACCAGTCATAATCTATTTTGAAAAGAGCGGCAAAAAGCTGAAAACGTCAAAAGAGCTATGGGTTGCCCCAAGCGAAGCGTTCAGGGTGAAGATGGAATCATTGCTGGGGGAAAAAAACGTAAAAATCTGAACATATGGAGGTTTACCATGCAAAGGATTGGAATTTTAACCAGTGGAGGCGATGCACCGGGAATGAACGCAGCTGTAAGGGCAGCTGTGCGGAGCGCCATATATTACGATATGGAGGTTTATGGCATCGAACGCGGCTACGAGGGGCTGCTCGACGGCGACATAAAGGAAATGAAAGTTTCGTCGGTGTCGGACATCCTGCAGAGAGGGGGAACCGTGTTGAGGACTGCGAGGAGCGACCGGTTCATGACGCAGGAGGGCCAGAAAAGGGCTGCCGACATGCTTGAAAACTTTGAAATTGATTCCCTTGTTGTGGTCGGCGGCGACGGTTCGTTCAGGGGTGCACTGGAGCTCAGCAAGCACGGCGTATGCGTGATGGGCGTTCCGGGGACCATTGACAACGACCTTGGCTACACCGACTACACCATTGGCTTTGACACTGCCGTCAACACAGTACTGGGGGCTATCAGCAACATCAGAGACACGTCTTCGTCCCATGACAGGACCACGATAATAGAAGTGATGGGGAGGCACTGCGGCGACATAGCGATCCACGCGGGCCTGACGGGCGGTGCCGAGTACGTTCTGGTACCGGAGGAAGACAACAACATAAACGCTCTGTGCCGAAAAGTCATTGAAGGCAGGAAGAGAGGGAAGCTGCACAGCGTCATCATAAAGGCGGAGGGGGTCGAGATGCCCTCCCAAGAGCTTGCGGACATCATCAAGGAACGCACCGGGCTTGAGACGAAGATAGTCATTTTAGGCTACATACAGAGGGGCGGGTCGCCGTCAGCGAGGGACAGGATGCTGGCAAGCAGGATGGCGTACAAGGCTGTTGAGCTGATCAGAGAGGGGAGCGTAAACAAGGCAATCGGGGTGATAGGCGATGAAATAGTCCATTTTGACATAGCAGAGGCGCTGGAAATGAAGAGGCCTTTTGACGACGGGATCGTTAAGATGGCGAACATATTGTCAATTTAATTTAATCAGCTGGGTGGGCGGACAAAGTAAATGCAACTTTGTCGGACTGATTGCAGCTCAAAGGCATTTAGTCTTTCAAGAAATGGGGAATGCGGGGCTTCAAGGCTCGGAATTGATT
>Ga0082212_10007746_pt1 | contig 14131 bp, 17 predicted proteins | sample TergutNt197P3_FD_71548 | JGI IMG/M metagenome (GOLD analysis project Ga0082212, IMG submission 71548) | Neocapritermes taracua P3 segment gut microbial communities from Petit-Saut dam, French Guiana - Nt197 P3 | ecosystem: Host-associated > Arthropoda: Insects > Digestive system > Gut ... | reverse complement strand
ATTTATTCTCTTAAACATTTTTTATTTTATTGATATTTAAAGTTTTATAAAATTATATACAGATGAAAAAAATAATCGTTTTTGTTATTACAATTTTTTTATGGCGCTGTTATGCAGGTGCGCAAGAGATCACAATCGCTGGAATTATATGCGACGAAGTCACAAAATTGCCGATTTCAGACGTGTATGTTTACCTTGATGGTACAACTATACAAACCATGACGAATACTTCAGGCAGATTTGCATTGAAACCAACATCAGTAATCAACACTAAATTGGTGATAAGCTATTTATCATACGAAACAATCATCATTGATCATCCGTTTGAAGAGCTTCCCGATACATTGTACATGCAAGAGCAAATACAGTCATTAAATGAAGTAGTTGTTGCTGTTGACCGCTTTTCTCGCAGACAAAAGATGGCGGCTTTTCGCGAACAGTTTCTTGGCTTGACACCGGCAGGAAAGGCGTGTACCATCATGAACTCGGACAATAGCAGAATAAAGCAACGCAGGGATAACGTATACCAAAGCTCTACCAATTATTTTTTCAAATGTTTTGCTAACAATGTTTTGAAAGACAACCAGTTTAAGATGTTTCATAAGGGAATTCTTGTTAATCACCAGGACTATTTTTCAATGAAAGATACATTGTCACATAAAATGATAAGTATCATCCCCGATACAGATATTAATAATTGGAACGAAGAGTTATTCACGTTTTTATTCGGAATTGATGCCAGAGAAAAAAACCAGGGCATGTTCAGTGTGTTACACAGGAATGTCCAAACGGATATTTATTTCGAAACAGATTCCTTTCTGGTAGACCGCTACCAGGGCAACCGCATCAAAAGTTTACAATTTTTTTGAGATAGTTAATATCTAACGCCGCTTTATATTGTCTTTTCTTCAAGCTGAGTTTATCATTTTGGTTGGATAAAAGTTGCAAAGCGAATTTTCGGAGCGTTGATAAATTCAATGGTGCATTTTCCTGTCTTGCTCTGCATGCGTCTTCCTTGAATGTAACATCCAAATGCCAGTGCAATTGATTTTCTATTCCCCAGTGCCCTCTCGAAAGTGCAAGATAATAAGACGGACTGTTCACCGTTTCATCACTAATGTAATATCGTATTTCCTGATGCACAACACCTTTGATTTCTCTGCTTGCATCTATCCTGATTAAAGTAGATACATTTTTCCATGCAGACAGGTTTTCTTCCAACAGGTACTCGCAGGCAGGTAAAATACTGCATTGCCGCTTTTCGATACGTCCATGGTCACAGTTTGGTTCATCCATAAACCGTAATCCCCTGCTTACTTTAAAGGCCTGTTCCAGATCATCAAGAAGTCCCTGCTGATTGCCTTTGACAGATAAAAAGTAATGCCCGCCATGCTCAATAATACGATCTGCTATTTTGGTTTGGGTGCCAATTGCATCTATGGAAACAACGGCTTCTGCAATATCTAATGAATCCAATATCTTGGGAATGGCTGTGATTTCATTAGACTTCTCTTCGACTTTTTCCTGACCAATACAAAAACGATTCTCGCTTACCCAGGCATTGAGGATATATAATCCGCTATTGCCTTTACTGCCGGGTGATACGCCGCGAAGTTTCTTTCCATCCAATACGATTTGTTTTTCCGATAAACGCTCAAGAATCTCTTTTCCATAGCTATTCAAACAACTTTGAAGAGACTCGCTTTTCAACTTCCTGAATACTCTCTCAAACGTGTCAACCGACGGTACGCCATTGGGCAAGGCTAACAAACCTTCAAATTCCAAACCGCGTTCTCTGGCAAACAGATACATATCCTGATAATCCGTACCGCCGGTTAAGTACGTTAACAGCGATATCATCAATATATCCGACAATAAATGTAAACAGCGGCCCTCTACACGCGGGTCTTCTACCTCTAAAAAATAACTCGATAATTCCTTTTCCATAACTATGCTTTTGAGTGTTATGGAATACAAAATTACGCTTTTTGGCTTTATTTATATAATTTTGATGCGGTTGCCCTGATAATTTTTTAACACTATTGTAAAGTCTCGATTAAATGCGTATCTTTGCCCCGCTGAAACAAGCGGGATGTAGCTCAGCCCGGTAGAGTACGCGTCTGGGGGGCGTGTGGCCGCAAGTTCAAATCTTGTCATCCCGACAGTCTGAAAATTAAGCACTTACAAAATTGCAGGTGCTTTTTTTATTCCGTTTTATTGTTTATTTGCGATTATTTTGCGACTTTTGCAACGCCGTTTGACGCCGTTTGACGCCGTTGGCGAAATAAATTAATCGCAAAATAATCGCAAATTTATGGCATCAATAAGAATCATATTAGACAAAAGGAGAGCAGATGAGAAAGGCAACTATCCCGCAAAGATAGTAATTACTCATAATCAAACAAACGCATACATATCTCTTAATTGCAAACTACCAGAAAAGTCATGGCAGGGCGACGGATTGGAGCGGCCTGTTAAGCACACCCATGCAGGCGCAAAGATTTTGAACGACCAAATACAGCAGTTATATATTGAACTGAGAAAAAAGGTGTCCGACTTGGAATTGTCCGGATTGGCAAAGCACGTAAAGGCTTCGGACATCAAAAAACAGATACTAAAGACAGAAATTGAACAATCAAAGGATGGGTTTATTTCGTTTGCCTCAAAGTTTTCCCAAGAATGCAAGGCTGAGCGGACAAAGCAACTCTATATCCTTACTGCAAAAAAGTTGAATGAATACACAGGACAGGGCGAAATTGGTTTTGAAGAAATCACAAATCAATTTTTGAGGCAATTCGACAGTTGGCTCGCAGATACAGGTTCTGGCGTCAATACACGTTCAATCCATTTCCGAAATATACGCGCTATTTTCAATCGAGCCATTGACGATGAGGTGATCCCGCAAAATCTATATCCGTTCCGAAAGTTCAAAGTCAAAAGTGCTGAAAAGGAAAAGGTGAGTTTAACGGCGAGGCAAATAAAAATGCTTTACGAATACGAATTTACAACCCTTTCCCTGCGTATGGCACGCGACTACTTCATGCTGTCCTTTTTTCTGTGCGGAATCAATCCTGTCGACCTGTATAATCTAAAAAAACCAGAAAACGGACACATAGTATTTGTACGTGCAAAGATGCAGGGAGGAAACCATAACACCATACGGCTACTGATTCAACCCGAAGCGCAGGCGATAATTGACCGATACCAAAGCAGCGATGATTCGCCTTATTTGCTGAATTTCATTGACAGGTATTTGAGTTATGATATTTTCAAAAGTTTCCTGTGCAAGAAAATACGTGAAATTGCCGTTATTATGGGATTCAAAGGAATGACAATGTATTGGGCGCGGTACAGTTGGGCTACAATAGCCGACGGCTTGGATATTCCAGAAAAGACCATATCAAAAGGGCTTGGACATGTGGATAAGTCGATGGCTGGGAGGAAGTATATTGCTTTTGATTGGTCAAAAGTAGATAGGGCGATGCTTTCTACGTATTGTTTCATAAAATCAAGTTTGACATTTATTTCCGTTACTTGTCTGCCTGTTTCAATTACAAATTTTTCTACCTGTTCGATTCGTTGATTGATGGCGTAGCCTCTTAACAAATATTCCTTTAATACGCGGTTAGACCATTGACGGAACTGTGTACCACGTTTTGATTTCACACGATAACCTACGGAAATAATTACATCAAGATTATAATAATCAACTTGATATAGTTTGCCATCTGTAGCAGTTGTTGCAAAATTTGCAACAACTGATTCCGAAACAAGTTCTTCTTCCTTGAAAATATTTGTTATATGCCTTGATATAACAGATTTGTCTCTGTCAAACAGAAATGCTATCTGGTTAAGAGAAAGCCAAACAGTTTCACTTTCCAGCCTTACTTCTAATCTGACTGAATTATCCGGTTGATAAATTACTATTTCGCCAATGTTTTTCATCTTACCGTTGCTTGTATTATATTCATTCTTATACTTATCTATTCCATTCTTAAAACACCAAGCACAATACTCAAACTCCGTATGTCTGACTTTTGTATCGGAAATGGCTTGTACTTTTCTGTATTGTCGCTTACAAGTATAATCCTCTCTCCGTCTTCGTGCTCGAATACCCGCTTGATTAACTGTCCCTGTGCGCTGTCTATCACATAGACTTTACCCCACTGAAAGAAAGTAATATCTTCATTTGGTATCTTTTTGCAGGCAAGTATATCGCCCGATGAATATTTAGGGTACATACTGCTTCCCCCTACTCGAACAAGGAACTCTGCGCCGATATTTTCAAATTCAGGAATGCTGTATCGTTCACATTCATTCAAACTGATACCTGCATTATCTTCTCCGAATCCAGCCATAAATTCAAAAGGTATAAGCGGAAGACCCGCAACGGTTTGTTCGGTTGCTTCTTTTTGTCCCGATTCAACGGCTGCGGATTTATTAAGCATTTCGCCTTTGCCCGTCTTGAGCCATTCCATATTCAATTCAGGATAGGCGGCCTCAATCTTGTATAAAGAAGACATTTGCATATTCCCTGTACATTTATTTATAAATCCTATTGACAATCCTACTTTTTTTTCAAAATTATTTTGACCTATTTTCAAATATGCCAAAAAATCAATCAATCTTTTTTTCATCTTTATTATAAACTATGGTATATATTCTATATCTTTGCAAAAATTTTAATTCAAATTGGTATGTATGCTACAATTATCATCTGCGTTGTGATTGTATTTGTCATTGCGCCCGTATTAAGTATCATTCTGTTTAGCAAATTATTTTTCAAGAAGCCTGACAAAGAAGAAGAAGAAGAAGGTGGAAATCCAACATTTTCAATGCTTTTAGGCAAACCTAAAAAGTAGAAACTACTTTTTCCAGAAGTCGCTACTTTTTTTACTGCGCGTAACTTTTTTATTGCCTCCTGTTTCTTTCCACACGCGGGGCAGCACAATGGGTATCGAAAACCTGATATTCGTTGCCGATATTTTTTGTTTGTCGCTTTCCCCATGCGCTCCCGCCCCAATACCTCCAAACCAAACCCCTATACCTGATTTTCCGCCTGCTCTTTCCATATCTGTAAGAGCAACCTCAAAGTCCACAGAGCAATAGCGGTAATTAGTCTGTAAATTTGGCTTTAAAACATCCGATTCATCGGGATTAATCAATACATCCGTTTCTTTGGTATTTTCCTGCGCAATCCTTACGCCTTCAATTATTTGCAATACTATATCCTTTATAAATTCGCTCAACTCCATACACATATTATTGATATATTGCTATTTATCATACTTCATTATTTATAATTATTCTAAATTTTAATAAGCACCGAAAATAAAGCGTATTTTATTTGCGCGATACGTTATATATTCTGTATATTTGCCCCCTGTAACAATAGATACAAGGCTACAAAAGTAATAAAAAAAATAAATTTTTGCATTATGGGACAGATTATTATTGAGAAGAAAGTGTACAGGTTTAACCACGCCGACCTTGCGAAGCGTCTTGGCATAAATCGCATTACGATATGGCGTGCGCTCTCACAAGGCGAAACACATCCACAGTTTAAAGTTCGAAATCGAATATGCTATGCGCAACAAGCTGACGGTTTATCTTCTTCAACAAACGGTCAAAGGCTTTCTTTTCCGTCAACGCTGTGCGAAAGCGACTCAGTACACTGTGATCCGGTACGCTGTCTTCAATGTCTAAATCACAAAAACGCATCATCGATAAACTGTCATTTACAGACTCCTCTACACGCTCGTCGCTCAAATCATACCATATTCCGATAAGAAGCATCTTAAACAACAGCAAGCCTTTATATGCAGGGCGGCCATCTACCGAATGACCGCGTTTATACGCTTTGTCTATTTCTTTTTCTATATCCCTCCAATCAAGTAATAAATTGATCTGTTTGAAAAACGTGTTTTTGCGAATACGCCTTTCTACGTAACCGTCAAAAAAGCCCATTTGATTATTTTTTTGGTAATACATACGACAAAGGTACAAAAATATTCGTAAATAACAAAATAAAACGCAGATATTTAATGACTTAAATTGTGTTTTGCCTTGCAATGGTCTCACCCCTACATAATCAATTCAAAATTTCAATTCAGTCTCAATTTTTAATGTATCAATCTGGGGGAAAATCCCTCGCCTTTAGGCGAAGACTTTAGTTTAACCTCTTAAAAATGCCTGTCTTTCCGGGCAGTCAGACTTTCTCACTTCAAATAACTGTGTTTAACGACAGTGAATTTATGATTTCAAATACTCCGCTTGTCATCGCTTTGTGAGTTTGTTAAATGCCAATTCACAAACATTTCACCCACACCATGTCTGCATAGCTCGCCGGTATTTCTTCAGTCGGCTTTAGCCGATTTCAAACCCTTCGGCTTATAGCCGAAGGTAGTTTAGTTTACTCTTTATCGCGCTTTATCTAAAACGCCTTGTAATTATGTCTGTACAAACAAATAAGAGAAAAAATCAGACAAGCAAAAATAAACTTCAGTTGTTCTACAAGGACTCGAACCTTGAATTTCAGGACCAGAATCTGACGTGTTACCATTACACCATAGAACAATCAAACATGCCGGAATTGTACATCATATCCCGTTGCGGCTGCAAAATTATATTTTTATTTCAATTAGTCAAAATGTTTTCAAAATAAATAGGCTATATTTGTAAATAATCAAATTATAAAAATGATAATCAATGGTTTATTGAAAATGCGTTCTTTCAGAATGTTCTTTTGAATTGCTTCTAAACGTGGTACAAAGTAAGTATATTATTTTGATTTGACAATGGACGCTTAAAAAATCTGTTTTAGTTGATTGATAATTCTAAAATATTGGTCTATCAAAAGGTAATTCTTCTATTTTTTTGGTCAGGCATTTATACACTATTCGCGGATTCGGTTTTTCAAATCCATTCTGCCGTGTAGAATCCTTACGATTTCAATTTCATTCTGCGATACTACTCTGTAAAATATGATATGTTTATTAGCTATAAATCCATACAGGTTTGCTGCAATATCAACATAATTCTTTCCACAGGCAGGATTGTCGGCAATATGCTGAAAGCCGCCAATCAGCATCTCATAATACAAATCAGCCTGTTTTTCAGACCAGGTTTCTACCGTATAGTTCCAGATGTCCTCTAAATCTTTAATAGCTTTATTGGTAATACGATACTTAGCCATTTTGTCGTTTTGCCTTTAAGGATTCCAAATGGGTTTTCGGATTAAAATCGGTTGCAATTCCGCTTTCTAACCCTTCCTGAATTGCGTTTTTTAAGATTAGATACTGCTTTTCTTCTTCTTCCAACAGTCTTAACCCTGCACGGATTACTTCACTTGCATTTTTATACCGCCCTTGTGAAATCGTGTTAGCAACAAAAAGTTCAAAATAGTTTCCAAGTGCCACCGACGTATTCGTATTCATATTTTTTAAAATTTCCGCAAAGATACCAATAATTGGTAAAATGGCAAAACTTTTCACACTTTTCAAAATGGCAGTTCCCCTGCGTCATCATTACTACTCAATTAGTCATCCAAATCATATATATTGCTTAAAACGGCAATTCATCTTCGTTTTCGACTTCGCTACTGTATATCCGAGTTTCCATTTCTTTAAGATTGACCACTGCTTCTTTTAATTCAGTTAATACAGGGAGTCCTTCAAAAAATAGTTGAACGGCATCATCTAATATTTTTCGCTTGTCAGGTGTGTTAAAGGTGTAATCAATGCCATTTCTCAATGGATTATCAAACATGAAAGGGTCAGGCTTTATGCTGTTTTTGCCAAAACCGAGTAATCGCCATTCAGAAACATCAAGAAATTCTCCTTCTCTTTCAAGAAACGAAATGATTTGCTCCAATTCTTTCGGTTGATTTTGAATGCTAATGTATCTTTCCTTTTCCTGCCCGCTCTTCATTTCATTGATTATATCTTCCACCAATGAGCCTGCTTTTTGGCTTGTGTTGCTTCTTAATTCTGAATAGTCCTTTATAACACCATATTCCATATCTCTTTGTCTCTCTATCCTTTCCATGACAAGCTCTTTCATCTCCGCATCCAAAGTTTCATTCATGGATATCAGTTGGGCAATATTGGCAAATTCTTCACAAAACGCATCCATGTTTGAAAAAGCACGGTCTTCATCATAGTAAGCGTTTATGATTCCATTCCATAAAATCGCCTCAGCATCTATAAGCCCCATTTCATAATATTTAAGCAAAAAAGCACAGTCTGCAAGTTTCCCAGTGACACCTAAAATGTTTTCTCCTATTGTCTGCCACGACCACTTATCTCTAAATTCCATTAATAAATCCTCGTCCCAATCCAGAAATAAATTTTCAGACAGGCAATCCCAACGGAGGCATCCCTGATATTTTTTCAACATTTTTCTTGTGAAAGGGTAATAATAGCACAGCAGAGGCATAAAGTAATCGGGATGCTTTATCATCGTTATTACAAGCCTGCGAGTAACCGAAGATTTTTTTTCTTCATCTATTTGAAATTGATGAGATGCTAAATAATTCGGCAACAGATTATCCGACAGATAAAATTCTTTGCCTGCGATGATTATTGTTTCGGATGATTGGGGTGTCATATTATTTTCTCTTTTGCAAATTTATTTTGTATTTGTTACATGTTCAATCACGCCATCCATAATAATCTTCTACATCAATTCCAAAAGCATCTAAAGTATCTCTATTCAAGTCATCTAAATAATCTCTCCATTCTACTTTAGAACTTGGATAGTCATGAAAATCACGATGCCACCGCATCTGCACACAGATATCATCTTTACTGATATAAAAAGTAGCATAATTTTCAATTACAGCCTGACAAATACCCATATTGAAGTCAGATACTGTATCATAAATAAAGTTTATTACTGTTTGTTCTTGTATATCAATGAATCCCCATTTATTTTTTATTTCCACAGCAACTAACCCGTCTACAAATCCCTCAGGTGAAATGTCATCATACTTGAAAGGAATTATTGTTTTATTTTTGCTATTTACAAATCCCCACTTCCTATATATCTTTACAGGAAATAAACCATTTGAGTATCGTGCAACCTTCTCATATTTAACAGGAATTATTACATTTCCTTCTGCATCGAAAAATCCCCATTTTGCATTTTCTGTAACTCGCTTGTATTTTTCTGATTGTTCATCATTAACATCAATATAGCGATTATTACATCCATTAAAATAATGATAACCAAAATATTCGGCATATTCATCATATTCATAAAACTCTTCATTTGAAACACAAACCGTCTTTTGTAATACAGTATTCAAATTACTTCCAGTAGGCTTCTCTTTCCCTGAAAAAGTAATCTTGTTATCAATATTTATAATTCTAAACTCATCTCCTATTTTAGCTTCAAAATACCCAATTTTGTTATAAAGAGCTGACATTTTCCACGATTTAGGTGGTTTTTTATGCTCTAATTCGTCATAAATACATGGCACTAATTCTCTATTATACACATCTAACATACCCCATTTTCCATTCAGGTCTGATACTTTTTTGAAATTATTAGGTAATACAACTACTTGAGAATATTTATCATAACTTATTTTAAGCGTCCATTTATCAATAACAATCCACTGCCCGTCATAATTATCTCGAAACAATCTGTCTTCGGAATAAATAAGATTATCATAAATACAAGGAAATATTTCTTCGCCTTTTTCTGTTATAACCCCATATTTGTCGTTTAGTTTAACAATTGAAAAACCATGATGAAAGCCATAGATAAAATCATATTTTGAAGGGAGTAATTGTATGGGTATAAATGACTTTTTACCTTTGTATCTAAAAAAAATCTTCTCTTCTTCTATGTCCCAAATCCAATCATAGATACATTGCAATGCTAACATTCCTTTATTATTACTCTGTAACACATAATCTCGGTTAGAATAAATGCCGATGCAACAAGGTTTCCCCAAATCAATGTCTTGCTGCACTAATAAGTTGTTTATGAGGGTAAACACTTCTCCATTCCTGTTGGACTTATAGATTGTAATGGACTCCAAACCCTTTTGAGCCTTGTAATCTTCAGTGCTTATGAATCTAAGCGCCGTTTCTATCACTCCCCACCTGTAACCTTTTCTTACAGCATAAAATCCTTTAGAAATTGGCTTAACTTCATCAAAATTACCATATAAATTTGATATGACACATTTTTCATCAATCATAGTAATACCATATTAAGTTTGAACAACATAACATTCACTCCAAATTTCTTTGACCTCCACTAAAGTGTTTCCGACTTTTTTCAGTTTATTATTTCTTGCCTACTCTAATCAGTTTTCGGCATCTCCGTTGTACCTACTTTTCTCAAATAACAAGGCATGGTACTCGCCTTATCAATTAAGAGGTATTACCACACACCTTAACCGCAATAAGAAAGCCCATGCCTAAATATAACATGAGCATTCACTTATTACTGCTGCGGCTAATTTGAAAGTGATAATTTCCCGAACTTACACGTAATAAAGCAAACGCTTTAATTATAATGTTTTAACTGTTTATCTATACATAAGCAAAGGAATTAATGTTTGAGACACAAAGGTACTTATTTATGCGATACAAACTTCATCTTCTTGAAAGAAAGTTATAAACAATGGCATGGGCTATATCCTTACATATCGAACGAAAAGAAACGGAATTTTTAGTTATTGGAATGCTGTTTTTTAGAAACCACCCTCTGGGGATGTTTTCCCACAACCCTCCCGCTATTTTGCGTTCTGCTTTAGGACTGAACATTCCCGGACATACACACATAAAAAACTCCCTCAGATACAAGTTATCAATAAAATGGCTATATTTGCAGGGTTGAATTTAATACAGTGCTTTATGTTAGTAGAACGAGTTGCAAATAATCAGATTACTATTTCGTTTTCTTCAGGAACGGATATGTTTGGTATTCAACGTTTGATAGATTATGCGAAATATTTGGAAGCTACTTCCAAATCAAAGGCTAAACAGTCGGATGTTGATAAATTGGCTGATGAATTAAATACCAACTTGTGGAATAAGAATAATCACCGTTTTCTGAAATGAAAGATGTTAGATATTCAAACCATTAGGACGGACTTTCCGATTTTACAATGCAAAGTATATAACAAGCCATTGGTTTATTTTGACAATGCGGCAACGACACAAAAGCCAAAGCATGTCATTGATAAAATTGTTGAAGCTTATAATAGCACAAATGCTAATGTTCATCGTGGCGTACACCATCTCAGTCAATTAGCCACCGATGCACATGAGAAAGCACGTGATACGGTGAGAGCGTTTCTAAACGCGCAATCGTCAGCTGAAATTATCTTTACACATGGCTCGACCGATGCAATCAACTTAGTCGCGTCAAGTTTTTCAAAAGTTTTTATTAAACCCGGAGATGAAGTGATTGTATCGGCGATGGAACATCATTCCAATATCGTCACCTGGCAATTGCAAGGTGCAAAACTTAATGTCATCCCCCTGATCGAAAACGGTGAACTTGATTTGGAGGCTTTCGCACGTTTATTTTCAGCGAAGACCCGCATAGTTGCCGTTACGCATGTATCTAATGTACTGGGAACTATCAATCCTGTTGCTAAAATTATACGGATAGCACATTCGCATGATGTACCCGTATTAATTGACGGCGCTCAGGCTGCCGCCCATCTTCCTGTTGATGTGCAGGCTTTGGATGTAGATTTTTACGTTTTTTCCGGACATAAAATCTACGCACCTACCGGTACGGGTATATTGTACGGCAAAGAAAAATGGTTGGACCTGATGCCTCCCTGGCAAGGAGGGGGCGAAATGATTGCTTCCGTGACATTCGAAAAGACAACCTATAATGAGTTGCCTTATAAATTTGAAGCGGGAACGCCTGATTTCATCGGTAGTACAGGTTTGGCTGAAGCCTTGCGTTATGTGACGTCATTCGGTTGGGATAAATTGAATAATCATGAAGAACTGTTGTTGAACTATGCGACCGAACAATTAAAAACGATCAAAGGAATACGTATTTTCGGACAATCACCCCGAAAAAGCGGCGTTATTTCTTTTCTGATTGATCCTGTGCATCATTACGATATGGGCATGTTGCTCGATAGAATGGGAATTGCCGTTCGTACAGGCCATCACTGTGCCGAGCCTTTGATGAGAACGTTAGGGATAGAAGGAACCGTCAGGGCTTCGTTTGCGCTATACAATACCACCGATGAAATCAATATACTTATCGGTGGAATTGAGCAAATAATGAAACTGTTTTAATCGCAGCAAATGCCTTTATTGCCTTACTTCACAGAGAATTGCATCGAATGTGGCTGCGATGAAGCAGGGCGGGGATGTTTAGCAGGAGCTGTTTTCGCAGCGGCCGTCATTTTACCCCGTGATTTTCATTGTGACGAACTAAATGACAGTAAACAGTTAAGCGAAAAAAGGCGTTACGTACTGCGCCCTATCATCGAACAAAATGCTGTTGCGTGGGCTATCGGGGTGGTTTCACCCGAAGAAATCGACCGGCTCAATATTCTGCGAGCCTCTTTTTTGGCGATGCACCGTGCCATTGAGCAACTCAATGTGACGCCCGGACATCTGTTGATTGACGGAAACAGATTTCTTCCTTACGGTGACATTCCGCATACCACCATTGTAAAAGGAGATGGCAAATACCTCAGTATTGCCGCCGCATCTGTTTTGGCCAAAACCTGTCGTGACGACTATATGGTCAGATTGGCATCAGCATATCCCATGTTTCACTGGGCAAAAAACAAAGGCTACCCCACTTCTGCCCACCGAAAAGCTATCCGCGAATATGGCGCCACGCCTTATCATCGGAAAAGTTTCACACTACTTCCAACGGAACAGTTGAGGTTGGAATTTGAGGAGCGTTGAAAATCCCTACATATTTAACCTTTTGGTTTCAAACAAAATGGTTCAAACTATAAAGTAAAATGAATAAAAAACAATACATACAAAACGAAGAAATTGCCAATGCGACCATTCATGGGTTCGGCTTTTTTGGGGGTGTGGCAGCGGGCGTTTGGCTTTTGCAAAAGGCGTACTGCTGTTCTGATCTTTGGGCCGTGAGCAGTGTATCGGTATATATTGTCTGTATGCTTTTTTCATACGCGGCCTCTACGCTTTACCATGCCTGCAAAGAAGGCGAACGAAAAATAACCCTGCGGAAACTCGATCATATCGCTATCTATTTCCACATAGCAGGGACTTATACTTTTTTTACCCTGACGGTTTTTCGCCACGCGGCATTTTGGGGATGGTTGATTTTTTTCATCGTATGGATTGTTGCTTTTGCAGGCTCAACTATCAGTTTTAGAGGAAAGGGATTAGGCAAGCGCATCGAAACAATCTGTTACGTGGCCATGGGACTTGTTGTTTTTGTGGCCTTTAAACCGCTGATTGATACGCTCCGCCCTATTAATGCTTTAAACGTCCTTTGGTATATAATCGCCGGAGGAGCGTCGTATATTATAGGTGCATTTTTCTATTCATTTAAAAAAGTGCCGTATATACATTCGGTTTTTCATCTTTTTGTGATTGGAGGAAGCGTTTTTCATATACTGGCTATTGCCATCGCATTAGACAAGTTTTAAGCCTAAGAGTCTCTTATCAATTTCAGCTACGCACTTGCCTGAAACGCCAGCGCATACATTCGCATTTGTTTCAGGAGGGATACTAAGCCGTTGGAGCGGGTAGGGGATAAGTGGTCTTTCAAACCGATTTTTTCAATAAAATACAAGTTGGCGTCTAAGATTTCCTGGGGTGTGTGAGCTGATAGCGCTTTGATTAATAAGGCTACGATTCCTTTCACAATCAACGCATCGCTTTCTGCCTGAAAGCAAACTTTGCCCTCTGTATATTCGGCGTGCAGCCAGACACGGCTTTGGCATCCTGCAATTAAATTACTCTCTGTCTTGTATTTATCTTCCAAAGACGGTAACTCATTGCCCATTTCTATCAGTAAAGCGTATTTGTCCATCCAATCATCAAACACATCAAATTCGTCGATGATATTATTTTGTATCTCGTTAATTGTCATAGAAACTAATTGTTTGTTTACAAACATGATATATTACTGAAAACTGAAAACTAATTAC
>Ga0082212_10007745_pt1 | contig 14131 bp, 7 predicted proteins | sample TergutNt197P3_FD_71548 | JGI IMG/M metagenome (GOLD analysis project Ga0082212, IMG submission 71548) | Neocapritermes taracua P3 segment gut microbial communities from Petit-Saut dam, French Guiana - Nt197 P3 | ecosystem: Host-associated > Arthropoda: Insects > Digestive system > Gut ... | reverse complement strand
TCCTTCCTTTCATACATAAGAAATTTTCAGACTAAAGTCTATCAAGTATCCCGTTCCAGACTAAATTCCTCAACCGCGTCCACTGTGGAATTTACTTTGGGAATTTACTTTCAATAACCGGCTTGATCGATGCCTTAAGCTGCGTTGACAACGAATACTAGGCATGATATAATACTTTTGTTACAGTTACGTACAGAACTTGTTTTTTAGTATTGAGGGATCCAAATATATGGAAATAATTATTATTGCCTTGTTTACCGCATTGTTTTTAGTGGCAGTGCTCAATCTTGTGGTAAGCTTAAATATTAAGGATGCGAGCGCGCCGGATGCTGAGTTGGAAAGACGGCTGTCTGCTCTGGATGCGGCCTTTGACAAGCTTGATACCCATATACGGGCAGAGTTCGCCCTTAGTCGTGGGGAAAGTAACCAGGCTTCACGGGAGAGCAGGGAAGAATTGACCAAATCCTTTGCGGCCCTGGGGGATGCTCTGCGCCAAACTATTTCCGCTTTGTCCGCCGGGCAAAAGCAGCAATTCGAAATATTTGCCGTTCAGCAGGAAAACATCAAGCGGTCAATAGAGTCGCAGCTCAAAGAGATGCGCGAGGAAAGCGCAAAAGCACTTTCGGATATGCGCAAAACCGTGGACGAAAATCTGCAAGATACGGTGGAAAAGCGCTTCAACGATTCCTTCAAACTGATCAGCGAGCGGCTGGAACAGGTGCATAAGGGCCTGGGGGAAATGCAGCAGCTAGCCTCCGGAGTGGGTGATCTTAAGCGGGTGCTCACTAATGTCAAGACTAAAGGGAACCTGGGGGAGATGCAACTGGGGGCTATTCTCGCTCAGATACTTTCCCCCGGTCAATACGAGGCGCAAAAACCCGTAAAAAACGCTAGCCTGGAACGGGTAGATTATGTGGTCAAGCTACCGGATAAAAATAGCATGGATAAAACTTTGTTACTGCCCATAGATTCCAAATTTCCCACGGAAGATTATCAACGCCTGCTGGATGCCTACGATAGCGGCTTAGCCGAGGAGGAATTGAAGCATTTATCGGCCGCTTTCGAGTCCTCCGTGCGAAAATGCGCCAAGGACATATATGAAAAGTACATAAACCCACCGGTAACTACGGATTTTGCTATCATGTTTGTTCCCAGTGAGGGGCTATATGCGGAAATAGTACGCAGAACGGCTTTATTCGAAGGCCTGCAAAGAACGAACAAAGTTACGGTTGTCGGCCCCACAAACCTAGCCGCCTTCCTTTCCAGCCTGCAAATGGGTTTTCGTACCCTGGCCATAGAGCGCCGTTCTAACGAAGTATGGGAATTATTGGGAGCGGTCAAATCGGAGTTTGGCAAATTCGGCAATGTGCTGGAAAATATCAAAAAAAAGATCGATTCCGCCTCCCAGGAGATAGATACGGTAGGCGTGCGTTCCCGAGCTATAGAACGTAAGCTGCGCGCTGTGGAGGAATTGCCTTCTGAGCGAGGTGTTCCTTTGCTTGGGAAAACGCCGGATGAATGATGTATTTTTAAAGGCCGGTGGTACCGTTCCCATGAACGGGTACCACCGGCCTTTATACTGAGGCTATGCAAAACTATGTAATTGAACTTTAAAGGTTGTTAAATATTACCTTTTGCTGTCCGCCTTGTTTTATTAACGGACCAACCGGTCAGCGCCATCATCAAAGCTGCGAGCAGACCTATAATCACGTAGTGGGCGATACCGGTAACTCCGGTCTTGGGCAAGTTGTCCATGGGTACGTCTTCATCGGGGATATCGGTAGTTGATTCTGTGATGGAAGGATCCAGTGGGGTGGGTTCGTCTTCTATTTTTTTGGGAGACGTGGTGGTGGGATCGTCTTTAGTTTCTGGTTTTTTCTCGTTTTTGGTCTTGTCTTCTGGCGTAGTATCGTTTTTGGTCTCGTCTTCAAGTTTTATCTCCGCTTGGTCGGATTCATTTTCTATGACAACCAGCACTTCACCTGTTTCCCCGCCTCCTGACTCTGAATTATCATCGATTATAGTGACCACATTAGTAAAGCTTCCTGTTTTGTTAAGGAAAACCGTTACTTCAAAGGTTTGGTAAAGTACATCTTTGCCTTCGTTGTTGCTATAGCTCAGGGTAAACGCTCCCTTGTTTTCGAGCTGCTCTGAAATAGCCTCACCATTGAATACATCGCTCAATCTGCCCGAAAAGTATGCGTTTTCATAAAGCGGGAGTTTCTCGTTTTCCGGCAAGTTTTCGTTATAGGCTTGCGCCATCTCGTTGTATACCTCAAGAGCGCGCACATCAAGAGAAACGGTGATCTTAAAATCGGCTTTGCCGGTCGTTCCGCTAAAGGTGGCCGTATCTACCCATTCGCCTTTATCATTTTTGACCTTCTTTTCCACCTTGACGGTTGCGAAGGGTTTCTCGCTTATTATGACCTTGGCTTCGCTTTCGCCTTCGTCAATAATATCTTCGGTATGTTCGTCATTCTCGCCGTCCCTAGCGCCTGCTATGACCACAGTATTGACAGTGGTGGCGATGTCATTTTCCACAGGGTAAACGACAGCTTTGGCATAGAATACACGTTGGCTTTCTGCTTCAACCGTGAAACAGCCATTTTCATCCGCGAGCGCTTCGTTTTGGCAATCCTTTTCTGTGTAGAGAATCTGTGTCACGCCCTCTAATTTATCTTCCAAAGTGAACAGTCCGTCTGCCCCGCCACTGTTTGTCACAGTGATCATATAGATAACCGTAACAGGCTCATCGGTAATACGCGTGATAGTTGCCGCGTAAGGATCGTCTTCGCCGTCTTCGGAGAGTGCATCAGCAAAGGCCGCGAGCTTCTGAACGTTTAGGATAGATTTAAGTAAGGGTTTTACCTCGGCGCTGGCGGTATCCCGGGGTTCTTCGTCAACGATTTCCACATCGTTGATATAGGTAGCTCCGGAGGGAACTAGGCCGGTGTAGTAGAGAACTAGCATGCCATCGGTTTCACCGTGTTTAGCGGGAACTGTTACATAACCTTCTTCATCAATAGCGCCTTCAAGATCCGCGGTAACATCCTTTTCAGCGAAGAAGTCGCTCAACTGGACGCTGGCACCTACGGGACCGCTGTTGCCGATGATGATCCTGAAACGGAATTCCATGGGACCATTACTGTAGGCTACGACTTCATCGGTCCACTCTTCATTGCCCTCATCCCAAATTTCTTTGCTGACGGAGAGCACCGGGTGCTGCTCCACAGTGGCTGTGGCTTCGCTTTCGCCCGCTACTATCTTGTCTGCGATACCTTCCGAACCGTCGCGTACGCCTTCGATATTTACGGTATTGGTCATGGACTCGCCTGCCGCAAGATCAAGGTAGACGTAAAAGGTCACACTGCTGCTCTTTAATACTTCTATCTCCTTGAGTTCTGATGGTGTGAGCGCGGTTTCAAAGCTCAAATCGGTGTAGATAGCCGGGGTATCGCCATTGCTGAAGGCATCGCTTAAACTTACTTTGCCGGTGGTGGTTTCGCTGGCGTTGTTAATGGTGATTTTGTAGGCGAATTCCACTGGGTCATTGCTTGCTATCGTCACTTTATCCGCATAATCGCCTATTTCTACGTATTCTTCCGTTTCCGGGCTTTTCATGATTCGTACAACTTTTTTGTCAATGGAGAGGAGCACCTTGTCTATTACTATGACCTCTACCGTGGCGGAGCTTTCATCTTCGGGGTTAAAGGAGGGGTTGGAATCTTTGGTTGTGGTGTAGCTCGCCGTGTTGACGGTTTTGCCCACTGCCGCGGTACCCTTGAAATAGAGCTTTTGAGTAGCGCCGGCGGCGATGGTCACTTTGTTGATTTCGTCTCCGCCAATATCATTAAGCAGGATGGCGTCTAGGTCGCCAAACTTATCCGCCAGGTCGACGGTTGCTGCTACCTTGCCCAGGTTTTTAAGGGTGATCATGAAGTAGAAGTCAACCGTGTTTTCGGCTTCCTCCACATACCTTACGGTATTTTTCAGCCAGCTGGCGTAGTCTTCCGTATTGGGTTCGCCGGCACCGTTCCACACCTTTTTGCTGATAGCAAGACGGGCTGCCGGTTGAGGGGCGACGATTAGCAGCGCATAATCTTCCGTATCATCGCAGGAAGCGACATTTTTGTAAAGCTTGCCTTCCTCAATGCTGTCGTTAGAAAGCGCCTCGCTTTTATAATATGCGGTGAAGGATCTCCCGGGAGCTAGATCACTAGCGGATTCATCTCCGTTGATAAGGGTTATTACCACATCTTTGCCTACAGCGTCTTCCATAGCATCAAGAATCTTGACGAAGGAGATAACCGTGTTGCCGGTATTAGTCACGGTCACCTTAAACTCGGCCATATCACCGTTATTCAGTATCGCGACGTTCTTCCAAGCGCCGTCGGCCTTGACCAGTTTCTGAATGCGCAGGCTCTTGTATTCTTCCGGCTCAACTTCCACCCTCGCGGTCGAGCTCAAATCGCCGAGGATGGCTGTGTTAACGTATTCCAGTTTACTGTAAACCCCGGCTTCCAGTTCCTCCAGCCCGGCGTTAAGTTCACTCAACTCTTCCTCGGCTTCATCCAGAGCCGTTTGCGCCTTTTGCAGTGCAGATTGAACATCTTCCAGGGCCCCCGCTACTGCCGTCAGGGTCTCTTTTGCCTCCTTTACAGCTGTTTCGTCTGGTTCATCCGCATCATACAGGCGTTCAAGCTCACTTAAAGCTTCGCCGTAAGCCAGGTCTGCCTCATAACAGGCAACTTGTGCGTTGCTAAGAGCGTTTGCGAGAAGCAGGATACCCTCTTCTTTATCGGCAATTGCCGCAACCATATCGATTTTAGCCTGATCCTGTTCGGCAAAGGTCATGCCGGAAAGTTCGATTTCCGCGTAGAATTTTACAGAGCTATTGGCGCTAACGGTGAAGCTGTCGGCGTTTCCCCCTGTAAGGGCAAGATTCTCGCTGAAACCGTCCGGTCCGGTCAGCAGATCGTGCAAGCTGAGGATGCCGGAGGTTGCATCGCCCTCGTTTTTGACCTCTATCTCATAGATGGCGGTTTCGCCGTGTTTCAGGGTCACCGCGCCAGTGACAAATTTATCCTGAGATTTATCATAGACAAGCTTGACAAGAGTGATAATGGGGCGTTTTACGGTAACCACATTGGTGTCTTCGTCTTCCGCGCCTTCTTCTGTGGTGGCTGTAACCATATTCGTCAGATTTTTGGGGTTTTCCGCCAGCACGGTGTACTTGTAATAAATGATATAGCCGGCGTTAGGCCCTAGAGTCTTATAGAGGGTGAAATTGGTGATCTCATCCGCTTGCTGGCAACTGGCCTTGTCGTAAATCGTGACTTCGCCGGAAAGCAGGTCTGTGCCTAGCAGGGTATCGTTAAGCTTAATTCCGGTTAGGGGTACATTGCCTGTGTTGTCTACCCTAACGGAATAAACAATGGTATCGCCGTCTTCCGCAGCAGATTGGTTAGAGGTCTTAGAAACCGCAATATCATAAACGGCCGCGTAGAAGTTATTGGTGAAGGTGATAGGCGTGTCAAACCAAGCGCCAGGCGCGGTGCTGTAGGTAACGGCGCCGTTAGCCGCCACGCTCACCATAGCCTTGCCGTTCATGCCGGTTGCGTCATATATCCATACGCCGTTGTCAGTAAAGATGTTTTCCGGAATTATTTCGCCGATCCAGAGAGTTTTGCCCACCAGGTCTTTGCCGGTGGAGTCGATTGAAAAAGTGGCTGTGTCCGTGGCATTGGTGTTGATGGTTGCCGTGCCGACAACTATTTTGTCATTTCCATCCATATAATACAGCTCAAAGACGAATGGTTGTGCGCCTACGGTGGCTTGCGTGCTCACAGTTTTGGTTACCTTGATATCTTCGCATTCAAAGCGCTTGTAGTAGCGGTCGATATAGATATCGCCGTTTACATCGGTAATGGTATAACCTATCGTGAGGAAAGTAGTGTTGCTATCGTAGCTATATTTCACGAAATCATAAGATTTACCGCCATTTGTCCAGCTGCCGGGAAGCAGGGAACCATTCAGGATGAGGGGATAATCGGCGCTTTTAATAACCGTATCAAATAAAACATACTCCCCTGCGGCGGTATAAGTCATGCCGTCGTCATCGCTGTACCAAGTTTTTACATAAACATCAAAGGCGGAATAAGACATGGTGATGTCTCCACGGTTGGGAAGGTTGGTGTGAATATTAGCGGTGTCGCCGTCCCAGTCGCGATCTTTAGTTCTTTGATAGGTGGTGGATGTGGTCGTTTTTCCGTAGTGGTACCGTGGATTGGCACCACCGTTATTATCCACATAAACCTCATAGGTAATACTGGGAGATGAGGGATCGGAAGGTAGTGTTAAGGAAAAAGTATATAATCTGACGAAGGTTATGCCGTCAAATACTTTATTAACGTCTTCCGCGCTTATTAGGGTGAAGAGATAGTTATTTCCATCAAAAGGTATGCTTATTGAGCCGCCAAGCTTAAGAGAATTACTCGGCAGTACTGTGACTGAAAAAGGATTGCTGTTGGCGTCAGTAAAATCGTAATCTACGAAGCTAAGACGATTAATTCCGCCGCCTTGGCCCATATTCCAACTCAGTTCTTTGACTTCATAATGAACTGTATCCTCGTCCACCAGCCAATAATAATAGGGGTTGCCCTCCTGCGGGGTGAAGTAGGCAGCGGCGGCGGCGTTGGTGTAATAGGTGATTTCATTTTCCCAACCGGCTTTTAACTTGACGGTAAAGCTGATCGTTTGTGGAGCGACGGCATTTGCTACTATTGCGTCTTGTCCAACTGTCCATGTTGCCACGCCGTTATTAACGATAACATTAGCGGGAAGAGCAGCGGGGTCTTTAACTTCAAATTGAGGGCCCAAAGTATCGGTGATGGTAACTCCTGTTTCCGGCGCCAGTGGGTTTTGTGTGCGGCCCTCGTCATCCGTAAAAGTTCTACCCCAAGCGTACAGAGTTATTCGAAATTCTCCTGCATTGACCGGGTCTAGGGTTTCTACCTGCTTGCCCGCCCATACCTGCCCCGCGGCAAGGTTCGGCAAAGTGACAAGCGCGCTGTTACGTTCGATATCATATCCTGCAGGAACGGGAATTTTACCTTCTCCGGGCGGGGAGTCGGCAAAACTGTTTAGGGATAGTGCGGCAAGTAGCAGCACCACTGCTAATGCAATAAATAACAAGTGTTTCTTATGCATTTTCGTATTACCTTCTTTCATGATATTCTTGTTTTTTTGTAGCTTTTTCATAAGTCATTCGCTCCTTTTTAAATTTATATATATATCATATAATATTATGGTCACAAAATGGTTACATATTAAAATAAATATCTATTATTTTATTGTATAGTATCTTTTATGTTTCAGGTCATAAAAGTATTGCGATTGCCTAAAAAACCTCCCCATGTCTCTATAAGGACGTGGGGAGGTTTGCGGTATTCGCATTAAAAACAAATCAATAGCTAACGATAAAATTTGGAAATAGGAACAAAATATTTGTAGCAGAAATATTAACCTAAGCTATCCTCTCCAACCGCGTTTATCACAAGCCCCGCTAGGACCTTAGGATAAAAATAGGTAGATTTTTGCGGCATCTTTTCCCCCTCCGCGGCTACCGCCAGCAGTTCGGATACCTGCGTGGCGTTAAGCAGCAGCGCAAACTGATACTCCCCGCCCGCTGCCGCTGCCACGGCCTCCTCCGCCCCGCGGCAATAGCATATATGCTCTCCCGCGGCCAACTGCTCCCGTCCTACGCCGCACAGCGCCTCCAATATCAGGGCTTGTGCTATACTAACGTCCAGGCGCTGATAAGCGGCGGAAAACCCCCGCTGGGCGGTGGCGATTATAGTATCGTTTTTATCCAACTCCAAAAGGTAATGGTGTTCTTCGGTAAACAGGCCGAAAGCAGCTATATCAGGCGGGTAATCCTCCATACTTTTTTGCAGGGAGGCAAGATCCTCCTGGGGCAGCACGGCAAAGCCCACATCGGTAAGGGCTTGTATAAAGGCGGCGGCGGAGAAATCCTCCAGGTTTTTTGCCAGGCGATGAGTAGGCAGCACCGTAAGCCCGGGGTCGTGCAGGTTCACCAGGTCAATAAGTAGCCTGTCGCAGTTGTTTTCCCCTTGCGCCGCCATATCCGCGGCAAAGCGGGAGGCTGTTTCGTAACGGTGATGCCCGTCCGCTATGTATATTTTTTTGGTTTTCATAGCCTGTTCCACCAGGTTTATAACGGCTTCGTCCGTAATCTGCCAAAGCAGATGGCGCACGCCGTCCGCATCATTTATATCCAGCAGGGGCGGCGTATCCGCCGTTGCTTCTTTTAGGGCCTTATCTATATAGAGATCCTCCTCGTTGTACAGGCCGAATATTGGGCTGAAATTAGCCCGGCAGGCCTGCATAAGGCGATAGCGATCCTCCTTGTGCCCGGGCAGGGTCTCTTCGTGGGGCAAGACCTGGCCGTCTTCGTAGCCCGCCGCTTTTACCGTTGCCAAAAAACCGCGTCGGCTGTAAGCGCGCCCGTTTGCCTTGTATTCCTGCACATAAGGGTAAATGGAGGGCTTGTCGTCGCGTTTAAGTATGCCGGATTTTCGCCAGGCGGCGAAGTCGGCGGCCGCGCGGCTGTAGCGGTCATCCCCCTCTTTGTCGCAGGGCGCTGTCTTGCCCCATTCCAGACGTATGATATTGTAGGGGTTGGCCGCGTAATAGGCATCCTGTTCCGCCCCGCTTATAACGTCATAGGGCTGGGTCACAAGTGTTTCGGGCGGACCAGCCGCCGAAAAATCGTAGCGCCAGGCGCGGAATGCTTTGATATCTGCCATAGTTATCTCCTTTTGCAGTATATTTAATATGAAAGAAATTATAATATATTTATCATCTAAAAGCAAATTTCAGTAAATTGGATAAATTTCATCGCTATTGTGCTATAATATTTACATGACCCGTGTTCCTAAAAAAACGGTTATTATACGGATAATTGTATGTTGCTCAAGAAAGAGGTGCAAAAATAATTAATAACATTAAAGATTTATTAAGCCATAATTATAACATAGGAACGATTTCCGAAATTAAGCAATTGAGCAATGGCATTGGTTCAAACAGTTATTTTATAAATGCAAATTCTGGCCACTACATATTCAAGGATATAGAAGCAAACCACATGAATTATCCGGAAAATGAGCAAATGATTTTGGAGGCCCTCGCATCGGATGGTTTGCCTGTTCCCCGTCTGATAGCCAATAATATGGGAGAATATGTTTTAACTGTCAAGCTTAATAAGTATCACCTCCAAACTTTTTTGGAAGGAAGTATTACCCCTTATAACTCTCAGTCTGAAAAAAATCTTTGTAGTGTTGGGGAGATGCTTGGAAAAATACAATGTTCATTATCAAAATTAGCGTTGCTCCCTACCGGTATTGGCAAAAAATATTTCGATTATTTTACGGAAGATTCAGCTCTCGCATCCCATGAAGAGACGATTTCATTAGCCACAGAAAAAGGTGATCAAGAGATCGTCGATATATTACAGCATAAAATTACTCTGATTAAAAAATATCATGGTCTCAATTTTGATTTTTCGCGGATCACTCAACAAAATACGCATGGCGATTATACAACAAATCAAGTGTTATTCAGCACTTCTGGCATCGTTGGGGTGATTGATTTCACATCGGCTTGCGTACATCCCCTATGCTGGGAACTTTTGAGAGCTTTTTTACATGGAGAGCCGACGGTATTATCGGGAATATTCAATGAAGAGAAATGGTTGAAATATGTTGACGCATATAGCCGCTATACATCACTGACACAATATGACTATGATATTGCATTGCCTCTATACATATATCAAAACTTACTGGCGGAATATTTTATAGGATATTATCAAACTAAATATCATAATAAACATATTTTATATGATAATGCTGTACGAAACCATCAACATACGTTAGTTCTCGATTCTTTTCTCGCACAAAAATAAATTTAAGCGCGTGTATTTGTTGCCAAGCCGTTCATAAACTGAGTGCCTCTTATATTAATATTTAACAAGTATTAAATATTGACTATTGTTAAATAAATTTACGGTAATATTGACTATAAATTAAAGGGAAGAGGATTATTTATGGCGAATATCAGTAAATATTCGTAAAAAGGAGATGTGCCTGTGCTTGCTATAATAAACAGTTGCGCCGTCTTTGGTATGCAGGGCTACGGCCTGGCGGTGGAGGTGGATGTGGGCGCCGGTCTGCCGGCCTTCGATATAGTGGGGCTGCCGGATGCCGCGGTAAGGGAAAGTAAGGAAAGAGTACGCTCGGCGCTGATAAACTCCGGCTACGATTTTCCGTTGCGCCGCATAACAGTAAATCTGGCCCCGGCGGATGTAAAAAAGGAAGGCTCTTTGCTGGATTTACCTATAGCTATAGGTATTCTGGCAGCTACCGGCCAGCTTAGCGTCGGGGAGCTGCTGGCTAAAAGCGCGATCATAGGCGAGCTTTCCCTGGAGGGGGCGGTGCGCCCGGTTTCCGGCGTATTGCCCATGGCCGATATGCTGGCGCGGGAGGGTAAGGCGAAAAGCCTTTTTCTGCCGGTCGCCAATGCCGAGGAAGCGGCACTTACCAGAGATTTGCGGGTTTACGGTCTGCATCATTTAAGCTATCTGGTGGATATTTTGCGCGGCGATATAAGCCCGGAGCCTACCTGTACCGATGTGGCTGCCCTGCTGGCCGCTGCCGCCCGGGAGTATGGCGCGGATATGGGTGAGGTAAAAGGGCAGGAAGGGGTTAAGCGCGCGTTGGAGATAGCGGCGGCCGGTGGGCATAATATCCTTTTGATAGGCCCGCCCGGCAGCGGCAAGACCATGCTGGCCCGCCGCCTGCCCGGCATCATGCCCCCCATGACATTAGAGGAAAGCCTGGAAGCCACAAAAATCTACAGCATAGCCGGGTTGCTACCCCGTGGGCAGGCTTTGATAAGCGAACGGCCCTTCCGTGCGCCGCATCACGGCGCGTCCTCCGCAAGTATAATAGGTGGCGGGGCCAACCCCAAACCAGGGGAGGTAAGCCTGGCCGGGCATGGCGTGCTGTTTTTGGACGAGATGCCGGAGTTTTCCCGCGATGTACTGGAATCCCTGCGCCAGCCACTGGAGGATCATATAGTGACTGTGGCGCGTGTACAAGCCAGGGTGGAATACCCTGCCAATTTTCAACTGGTTGCGGCCATGAATCCCTGCCCCTGCGGATATTACGGGGATTCCTTAAAGAACTGCACCTGTACGCCTTATGCGCGGCAGCGTTATATGCAGCGTATATCCGGCCCTCTGCTGGATCGTATAGATCTACATATAGAGGTGCCGCGGGTAAAATATGACGCACTTTCCATGAATACGGTACGGGAGGCCCCTGCCGAAAGCTCCGCCACTATGCGGGAGAGAGTGACGGCGGCCAGGGAGCGGCAAAGCCGCCGTTTTTTGGGACAGGGTTTTGTGATCAATGCCCGTATGGGCCGTAAGGATCTGGAAAAATGCTGTGCTTTGGATGAAAGCGCGGCGGCGCTGCTGGGGGAGGCTTTCCGTCATTTGCAGATGAGCGCCCGCGCCCATGACCGCATATTAAAAGTGTCCCGCACCATAGCCGATTTGGAAGGTCGGGAGAATGTGGAAATGGAACACATAGCGGAAGCACTACAATACCGTTCCCTGGACAGAAATACGGAGGGATAGGTATTTGTGCTGCTATAATGTATAGTTTGTACGTAATATTTACTAAATTACTGGCATAGTAGATGAGTAATATATAATAAAGGAGGATGCAATGACTGAAGATAAAAGGCGCTGTGCCTGGGCGGGCAACAGCAATGAATTATACCGGCACTATCACGACGAGGAATGGGGCCGCCCTTTGCGAGACGATCAGGGCCTCTTCGAAATGCTGGTGCTGGAAACTATGCAGGCCGGTTTAAGCTGGATGACCGTACTGCGCAAACGGGAAAATTTCCGTAAAGCCTTCGATAACTTCGATATAGAAAAAATACTGACTTACGGTGAGGAAAAAATCGCGGCTCTGCTTGCGGACAGCGGTATAATCCGCAACCGTTTAAAGATAACTGCCGTTATCGCCAATGCGAGGGCTTTTATTGAAGTACAACGGGAATTCGGCAGCTTTTCCGCGTATCTGTGGGGCTTTACGGATAATAAGCCGATACAAAACAGATGGCAAACTTTGGCGGATATTCCCGCAAAAACCGAGTTATCCGATAAAATCAGCGCCGATATGAAAAAACGCGGTTTTAAGTTTGTGGGCTCCACCAGTATTTATGCCTATATCCAGTCTGTCGGCCTGGTAAACGACCACACCGCGGATTGTTTTGTGTATACGGAGTTAGGAGGCTGAATATGCGCGGATATCTTATGCCGCATCCGCCGTTGATAGTGCCGGGTGTGGGCAAAGGGGACGAGATTCCATCTACACGCCGCGCCTGCATACAAATAGCCGCCGAAATAAAGGAGTATGCGCCGGATACGCTGGTTATAATCTCCCCCCACAGCATATTGTACGAGGATTATTTTCATATAACCCCCGGCAAGCGGGCACAGGGGGATTTTGGCGCTTTTAGGGCAAAGAATATAAACTTTTCCGTGGAATACGACAGCGAGCTGGCTGCGCTTATAGGTGAGTTAGCGCAAAGAGAAGGCTTGCCTGCCGGGCCTATGGGGGAAAAGCAGCGGGAACTGGATCATGGCGTTACAGTGCCGTTGTATTTTATTACACAGGTAGAAGAATCCCCACCTGTAGTGCGTATTTCACTTTCCGGCTTGCCTTTGCTGGATCATTACCGTTTTGGCATGTGTATTGGCGCGGCCGGGCGGGCCTTGGGACGGCACTTGGTGGTGCTGGCCAGCGGGGATATGTCCCATCGCTTAAAGGAAGACGGTCCATACGGCTTCGACCCGGCCGGCCCCGAGCATGACGAGCTGGTTTCTGCCTGTGTGCGGGAAGGGGATATAGAGCGTCTGCTATCCGTCAGTCCGCAACTTTCCGGGCAGGCGGGGGAATGCGGGCTAAAAAGCCTGGTAATGATGTTGGGCGCTTTGGACGGTATAAAGTTGGAAAGTCGCCTGCTCTGCTACGAGGGGCCTTACGGCGTTGGTTATCTGACCGCGGCTTTCGGCGGTAAAGAACCGGCGCAAAGCTTATTGCCGCGCCTGATTTCGGCAAAAAATGCAAGCATTTCAAAAAGGCGGGAGGCCGAGGGCGCTTATACGCGCCTGGCCCGCCTGAATATAGAGCATTATATACATACCGGTCAACCTGCCGCACTGCCGCGGGATTTGCCGCCGGAGCTGCTTTCCCGTCGGGCCGGTGTGTTCGTATCTATTAAAAAGTACGGGCGTTTGCGCGGCTGCATCGGCACTATATCACCGGTAAGAGAGCATATAGCGGCGGAGATCATAGAAAACAGCGTGTCTGCGGCCTGCCGTGATCCGCGCTTCGATCCCATACAGCCGGAGGAGTTGGCCGACCTTGTCTATAGCGTGGATGTGTTGTCTTCGGCAGAGCCTGTAAACGGGCCGCAAGATTTGGATGTGCTGCGCTACGGTGTGATAGTAAGCAGCGGTTATAAGCGCGGCTTGCTGCTGCCTAATTTGGAGGGTGTTGATACGGTTGAGCAGCAAATAAACATCGCGCGGCAAAAGGCCGGTATAGGCATGGAGGAAGGTTATGCCCTGGAACGCTTTGAGGTAGTAAGACATAAATAATAGAATATGTAGAACAAAGGCAAAAAGAGGCAAATTCAATATGAAAGAGGCTCTGTATTACGAAAATGACGGTGGATATATCCGGTGCTGTCTCTGCCCGCATAAATGTGAGTTAGCGCAAGGTAAAACCGGTCGCTGCCGTATCAGAAGGCATGAGGATGGCAAGCTTATAGCGGCGGGCTATGGGCGTGTATCCGCGCTGGGCTTGGATCCGATAGAAAAGAAGCCGCTGCGCCATTTTTACCCGGGCTCATGGATACTTTCTTTAGGTGGCTATGGCTGTAATATGCGTTGCTCTTTTTGCCAAAACGACTCTATTTCTCAGAATACGGCACCCACAGACTTTTACGGGCCCGAAGCAAAGGACTTTTA
>Ga0082212_10007744_pt1 | contig 14132 bp, 10 predicted proteins | sample TergutNt197P3_FD_71548 | JGI IMG/M metagenome (GOLD analysis project Ga0082212, IMG submission 71548) | Neocapritermes taracua P3 segment gut microbial communities from Petit-Saut dam, French Guiana - Nt197 P3 | ecosystem: Host-associated > Arthropoda: Insects > Digestive system > Gut ... | reverse complement strand
GAACCGGCTTGGGGGCGAAAATCCGTGAAGATAGGCCGCCCCCGGCAAAATGGGCAGGAAAATATTTTACAAAAATTCTTGCTTGCAGGAGGAGACTGTCGAACTTGGGCTAAGGGCGCAGTCATGAAAGTCGCTCGCTTTCGACCAACATCAATTCCCTACGGGAAATAACAACTCTGAACCCACCTGTTGACACAAACACAATCCCACGATAGAATACACCGAAATTGAACAAAGGCGTTCGTCAGATGACGTGAGGAGTGGGGGTAGCTCATTCTCCTGCGTCGTGTGGTGAACGCTTTTTTTATGGAATTCCTGTCAGCAGACGCTATGACAGGAATCGGCAACGTCAACCATAATGGAACGAATGCCAAGATGATAAGTGACATTGATATTGCACAACAGGCACCAATCCAACCGATTGGCGAAATCGCTCGCAAGGCGGGCATAGACGAAGAGTTTCTCGAACTCTACGGGAAAGTGAAGGCGAAGGTCGATCACCGGCTCCTTCAGCAAAAACCGGGTGCGGACGGCAAACTCGTTCTTGTCAGTGCGATCACACCGACAGCTGCCGGTGAAGGCAAGACCACAACCACCGTGGGCTTGGCCGATGCGCTGTGTACCCTCGGGAAAAAGGCGATTGCCGCTCTTCGTGAACCTTCGCTCGGTCCGGTTTTCGGCGTCAAGGGTGGCGCCGCAGGCGGCGGAATGGCGCAGGTCATCCCGATGGAAGACATCAACCTGCACTTGACCGGCGATTCCCACGCGATCGGCGCGGCAAACAATCTGCTCGCCGCCCTGTTGGACAACCACATCCACCAGGGGAACGCATTAGGGATTCATCCCAAGCGAATCACATGGAAACGCTGCATGGACATGAACGACCGTCAGTTGCGAGGAATCGTCGGCGGGCTCGGCAAGGAATCCGACGGTGTTCCCCGTGAGGACGGTTTCGATATTACCGCCGCTTCCGAGATCATGGCGATCCTTTGTCTTGCGGCGAACATCGGCGACCTCAAACAACGGCTCGCCCGCATTATCGTGGGTTACACATACAGCCATGAGCCGGTCACTGCGGCAGACCTGAAAGCACAAGGTGCCATGACCGCGTTGCTCAAAGACGCTTTCCATCCCAATTTGGTTCAAACGCTGGAAGGAACGCCTGCTTTCATCCACGGTGGCCCCTTTGCCAACATCGCGCATGGCTGCAATTCCCTGATCGCAACCCGCATGGCCCTGCGTTTGGGGGAATATGCGATCACCGAAGCGGGTTTCGGTGCTGACTTGGGTGCCCAAAAGTTCTTCGACATCAAATGCCGCATCGCAGGTTTGCGTCCCGACGCCGTTGTGCTGGTGGCGACGGCACGTGCTCTCAAATTACACGGTGGTGCAAACAAACAGGCTTTGAATACGGAAGACCTGACGGCACTGGAAAAAGGACTCCCCAACCTGTTACAACATGTTGACAACATCAAAAACGTTCCAAGTGTTCACGAACTGGTGTGAATAATTTGCTTGGCGTGTGATTTTTGTTTGATATTTTCGGCATACGTTGCGACGGCCAAGACGCCGGATTCCGTCCAACTCATGCCGCGATGTTTGCATCGCTGCGACACCGCAACGTCGTTCCACTTTTCCACGCGGGTACTCGCGATCCACTCGCCGCGAGCATGACGCTCCTCGTAATTCGCCAACTGGTGCTTCTTGCGCAGCAAGTAACCAATCAAATCGTCGAGACGTTTTTCACTTCTCGTCGAACTTCCGTTTCTCGCCGAACTTCGCAATCCCCATAGCTTCCAAATCGCAAGGCAATGTTCACCACGCCACAAATGGCCAAGTATCTCTCGCTCCAACCGCTTGCGTTCCTCTTTCGCAAGCCCCAAGCCGCTGAGTCCTTCATACACCCGTTTGCACAAGTGATACCAACACAAGATCGCAACGACATCAATGCCCTGAATGCCCAACGCCCATAACGCAATCCATCGGGCACCGTCACCCAACACTTCCAACCGCTTGCCCGAAAACAAGCCGAACAAAACCAACTGCACCGCGACCAAACGAATCAACGCTTCCGAACTCTCCGCAACCAAATAGACTGCTTTTCCCGACCGGTTTTCCACCGTGCCTGTGTAAGTCAGGTTCGTCTTGCGACCTTTTTCCTGCGACTTCGTTACCACTTCATCCAGTTGAACCAGAAGCACATCGTTCGATTCTTCTGATCGCTTCTCCGACACTATCAGTTGCTCCGATGCCGTATTTTCCGGTACCAAAGCCACATCATCGGTTTCTTGCGAAGGCATCGCGACGCGCTCCGACAATGCGTGTTGCAATTGCGTTTCATGTTGCGGTTGCGTTTCACTCTTATATTTATATTGCGTGAACGATTCAAACAACTCATCGACCTCGTCCTCTTGTTCCGATGTCAAGTTCCGTGAGGCAATATCTTCAGAAGAAGGAGCGGTCATGGGAGTGACAATCTTATGCTCGACGAGAAGCGGCTCGTATTGTTTCATGATTTTGTCAACGCATTGCTTTTGTTGCGATTTCAACTCCTTGCCGCGTTGTTGCTTCTTATTCCAAACGGTTGAAGCGGCAATCAACGATTCCTGGCCTGACGTGTCGGCGAGGTTTTGGCTTGCTTTACGATACGCCACCTGCTGGGATTCCTTGCACGCAGCATCGATCAAACCGGCGGTCAGGTGACGATGATGGGAAGTGTTCCAGGCGATGGCCGAGGGGATGAGTGTGTTCTCCTTTTTCTTTTTCGGATTATGCAGTCGTTGACGGTCAAAGTTCACATCGCCGTACCTTGCGACGATGGTGAAGGGACGTGTGCCGTGCTTGTGAAAATCCGGATTGGCAACTTGGGCAACTTCGGCAATCCGGCGATCTGCGGCTTCAAGGGTGTGTCGGGTGACTTGACGTTTGAATTCCTGCCCGGCTTGTTCAATTTCCGCCTCAATTTGATCCAGTTCGTGGATGTCAAACGTTGTGGAAATCTGAATTTGAAACGTGCCGACGGCGAAATAATGGTTTTCCCGGCACTCCACTTTACAATCCAGCGTCAGTGCTGTATCCTGTTTTTGGGCGACCATGACTGTCCTCCTTGAACTTCACTGCGAATGAAAACAGGAAGGATAACATTTTCGCCCTTCTATCGCCTCTCCAATTTCTCTATTTTGTCAACCAGCTTATGAACACTTGGAAAAAATGCTCGTCCCCGCAGAATGATAACCTGGATAAAATAAAATGAACGACGGATTTTAGTACGCTTTGGCGTTTACAGTTTGAGTACATAAAAATTTCATCTGTTGAAAAACAAAATGTGTGAACGGTTGCAGTTTTATCAAAGGATAACCAATGACACCTGACGAACTTATTCAAACGATCTATCTTGGCGACCGCGGATGCAAAGGTATTGATATTGATTTTTGGGAACATAAGATTAAACTAAAAATCGACTGTATTTCCAGAGTCAGAAGTCCAAGTGGTCATTGGGAATATTACAACGATGAAAATATTGAAGACGGATATATTGTGTTTTCTGGTGTTGAAAGCTATAAAATTGATCCTATGGGAGCTTTTGCAGATGATTTTATATATGGCTTGACAATAAAAAATATTGAAAATGATTCATTCGACAACAAATTATATACCTTTGTTTTTGAAGTCGGTTATTTGGCAGACGCAGAAGCCGTCATATCGAAAACCATGGAAATTGAAATCATAGCCAAAGATTTATGGCTGGAAGACCCTAATATGCCAAGTACGAGAATGATTGACTGAGGTATAGTGTTGAATGAATACATCAATCTGGTTTGTGAAGAATTATGATTATTTTGAGTTTCAATGCCTGAGAGTTCCCATTCAAGAGGTTATCCATTGTTGCCATCAGTATCAATCATGGGCAAACTGGACAAATTACGTTAAAAACGATTATTCTCTTGAAACGGTTCAAATGGTTTTGGGTGAACAAGTCATTCCACTTGATGCCACCATTCATGGATTTACTCCGAAGAAGTATCCTGATATTTCCGTGTTTTTACATCCACTGTCCGGAGGCTTGGCAGTGCCTGCCTTTTTTTCTCACAAAACAGGAAACGAACTTTTTCGCATTCGATGTGCAACACCGGGTTACGATTGCTCGTCAGGTGGTTATATTCAAGAATTTCATGTCGAGAAAAATAATGTTGTTGTACGTTCCGTCAGAGTCTTGGAAGATAAACGAATGACTTTTTACGAAGTCGGGGTTCCCTTTTCATTTGAGAATCCGTCTTGCTATAAAAAACGGAGGATGATTGATCGTTTGAGCATGGAAACGGTTTTGCATTACATGGAATGTTCAGGGTTTCCTCTTTGTGACGAAGAACTGTGGTCACATAATGAAAGTGTCTATGTTTGGCATTATTCTGATAGTCCTCCTTGTTCCATTGCGACAAGAAAATGTTCTTGTCCGAGAGGGACTCGATGCCGTTGTTCTTGATGGAGTATCAATGAGAGTTCGCGGAGAATTATTGTGGCGGAAATGAATATGGATAATTTTGAACATATAAAAGGGGAAATTCACTCACGTGACAAGTTGTTTCATGCAGGTAAATATTATGAATAAACAACCGATCAAAATATGTTGAATATCTGATATTTTTGAGGTAAGCAATGAACGCAGAGCAAATACTTAAAAAATACATTACGGGCGACATATCAGGCAAAGAATTTGAAAGCCGGCTTTATCAGCACACCGATGAATTCGGTCAGTATTTCAATGCTTTTCCGATCATGTCGGGCTATCTTCAAAACGGCATACTTGTTTATTTATTGGAATGTGATTATTCAACTTCATTGGGTAATGCGAATGCCATCGGTGCGATTGTTGATTTTTTCAATGGAAATGGTATGTCATGTGAAAATGTCACCCCAAGTCATTCTCGTCTTTACGAGGAATTATTGGATGTTCAACCAAAATATCTCGATTTGGATTTGCGTTGGCTGGAGTCGTATTATTCGCAATTTCCCCAATGGAATGAACCAGGGCGTAAAAAATGGCTGAAAGAACGCATTAAACAAGACTTTCAATATCTTGACAAATCGCCGAAATGGCTGCAAAATCCGCAATGGATGATTGGAGACAATGGGCCACTCGTTTTTGTTGGTCAACTGGATTTGAAAGATTTGTACCACGATACGTCATGTTTGTATATATTTATTGATCCCACCTCACAAGTAATTCAATTTCAAATACAATCTTTGTAAAACATTGGAGTCCATCACCATGACGAAAGCAATGCGTTTCCTGATCGTTTTGTGGGTAGCCTGTTGTTGCCTGAGTTTCCCGTTAAATGCGGCAGACATTGAGGATAAACCGGACAAACGACCGAACATTTTCTTTTTCTTCGCCGATGACTGGGGACGTTATGCAGGCATTTATCAGGATGATCCGGTCAATGCGACGATCAGCACGCCGAACATCGACCGGCTTGGCCGCGAAGGGGTGTGCTTCAAAAACGCGCATATCAATTCGCCGTCCTGCACACCGTGTCGCAGTGCCTTGTTTTCCGGGCAGTATTTTTACCGCACAGGACGCGGTGCGATTCTGCGACCGGCCATTTGGGACGAAGACATTCCGGTTTTCCCGCTGATGCTCGAAGAGTCCGGTTATCGCATCGGCTTTACCTACAAGGCGTGGAGTCCCGGGCTGAATCCCGATGCTCCGTTCGGTGCCGAGCGAACACGATATAACAAGGCAGGTAACCGGTTCAATCAGTTTTCGCATGTCGTCACGCGCATGGTTGCGGAAGGCAAAGATCGTGAAGCCGCCAAGGAAGAACTGTACGCCGAGTGTTTGCGGAATTTCGAGATGTTTCTCGAAGACGGGAACAAATCGCCGGAAGATACCGCAAAGCCCTTTCTCTATTATTTCGGCCCAACGAACACGCATCGCACTTGGGAACAAGGTTCCGGTAAGGCACTTTGGGACATGAACCCCGACGACCTGCAAGGCAAATTGCCGAAGTTTCTGCCTGACGTGCCCGAAGTACGTGAGGACTTTTGCGATTACCTCGGTGAAGTGCTTGCCCTGGATGCCGTGTTGGAACGCTTTTTGCGCAAGCTGGAAGACATCGGCGAACTTGACAACACGGTCATTGTGATGAGCGGCGATCACGGCATTCCCGGTTTTCCGCGTGGGAAATGCAACTTGTACAATCTCGGCACGGAAGTCTCGCTTCTTGTCCGCTGGGGTGATAAAATCAAAGGTGGTCGCACGGTCGGGGATTTCATCAACCTGATGGACCTTGCACCGACATTCCTCGAAATCGCAGGCGAAACGCCGCCGGATTGCATGACCGGTCGGAGTATTTTGCCGCTACTTATGTCGGACAAAGAGGGGCTGATCGATCCGATGCGCGATTACGTGGTGACTGGCCGCGAACGGCATTATGACAGTGCCCGGACGGACAACCTGCCGTATCCGCAACGCGCGATTCGCACGAACGATTTCCTGTACATTCGCAATTTCGAGCCGGAACGCTGGCCGATGGGCAACCCCTACCATCACGAACCCCATGACACGCCGGAGGTCATGGCACGCAAAAGCCTTGCCGACACGGGCTATGCGTTCCCCGATCTCGACGCAAGCCCGACGAAAACCTGGATTCTGCTGCGCGAAAACGAAACGCAGTGGCAGACCTTCTGGGATTACGCCTTCGGCAAGCGGCCCGGCGAGGAATTGTACGACTTGCGCAATGACCGCGATTATCTGGTCAATGTTGCGGAAAAACCGGAGTACGCCGAAGCCCGGCAAAACCTGTCGCAACGTCTGATGAACGTGTTGATCTCAACCGGCGACCCGCGCGTGACGGGCGACGGTCAAACGTTTGAAAAGCCGCCGTTCGCCGGGCCGGAAACGCTTGACATGACCATGCCGCGCAATCAGGGTAGCCGGTAACAGGTTTATTTTGCACACAGATGACGCTGATCATACGGATTTACACAGATTTTAGTTTCATGTAGAAACGCAGAGAATTCTTAAAAATCCTCTACGTTCTCTGCGTCACTGCGGGAAATATTTTCTGTGGGCACTCAGAAGGTCAAATTGAAACCGGCTTGTACGGTTTGACTATTGAATTTTTCGGTCAACTCGCCGTCATATCGTGCGAAGGTGGTCAGGTTGGGCGACATGATGGTACTCAGTCCGACGCTCACCAAGGCACGGTCGATGTTACGCGAAGTGCCATTGACCGTAAACGAAGAGCCGCCTTGAACAAATTGTCCCGCCGTGGTAATGTAACCATCACCGTAATCGTGTATCCACCCGAGCGTCAGTTCCGGGTTGAAAATCCAGCCGTTGTCATGTTGCCAACGGGTTCCGAGTCGCGCACCTACGGTTTGGAGGTAACCGTTGACATTAAGGGAATCGACTCGCATATTGATCAGGCGTCCGCTTTCCGTGTAGGCATCTTCTCTGTAGGCAATGAAGTCCATGGCGTAAAATGGGGTAAAATAGCGTTTCGGACATCCAAATCGATAGTTGATTTCGAGACTGCCATACCCGCTGTTCGCACTGCGCGTACCATTTGCATAGCCGTCAATAAGCGACGCGACACGAGTTGTTTTCAATCGGCTATAGGCATATCCACCTGCGAGGTTAATCGTCAACCCTCCCTCAGTGAAGCTCCCATAGAGCGATGAAATGTAGTTGTCAATCGTGATGTTGCCCATTCCGCGTTTGACCTCAGCCTGGACGAACGAGCCACTGAATCCCAAACCGGTGACAATATTTCTGCTCAAACGGCTGTCCAGCCCGACGCCAAAGCCGATGCTGTCGGACGAATAACCGGCGGTGCCGTTTCGGTCCTCTTGATTGGCAAACGATCCGAGCATCTCGAGCCAAAGTCCGCCCGAGTCGGAACCATACACCGTCCCGTAATCGTAAGTGCCGACATCTCTGCTCTGGCCGCGAATGGTTATGCCGTCATAACGATTTCCCGAAGTAAACTGAAGCTCGTTCGCATCCTGGTAGCGTTGTAATCGGGCGAAGTTCATGCGATTAAACCGCGCAATGGCGTCTTGTGTGATTTGCCCGCCCAGCGAAAGTGCCACAGGATCAAGTTGAGCGAAAGAGGCTTCCAATTTGTCAAGGTTGACTCCGCCATCGGCATAGCCTGTGATTGCGTTGAAAAGGTCTGTCCCCCCCATTTCAAACAAAACGACAGAGCCGATGGTATTGGTCGTTGTCGGCATTTGTGTGTCGGGGCTCTGACCGGGACTCGAAGGTTTGCCGCCGGTGACATCGAAACCCAGCCACTGGGAATCGATATCATCGTACAAGATACTGTTGATTTGGAACTGATCCTGTCCGCCTTGCGCGGCTGAGACAACTGTGATTTCACCGTGGTTTTGCCCACTGACCGTTCCAGTATTCGTATTGTTGTCGATTACATAAGCCGCTCGATTGATTTCGTCGCCGCCAAGATAAATTTTGTCGGTTTCGCTCGCAAAAACATCGTTTGCCTTGACGGTGGCATTGTGATCACCCCAATTCAACAGAATGATGTTGACTTTGCCGCCGGTTTCCGCAAAGTGAATACCATTTGTGGCCGACACTCTGGAATAATCCGTATTGCCGATGTTAATATAAACGGTCGAGCCGTCTTGATAGGTCACGGTATTTGCGTAAAACGTCCCGGGAGAATTGCCGGGGGCGTGGACAGAATCGCTGTTGAAAATAAAATCGGTCGCACGGTTGCCGTTTCCGTTGAGCATGGCATTGCCGCTTGCCGTGACGCTTAAAAGATTTTTGTAGGCATTCTCGCCAAACATGACGTTGACATCGGTGAAGTGAAACGTTCCGGGTTGACCATCGCCAAATGTGACCTCACCGTCTATCATCACCTCATCCGTTGCGAAGTTTGTTCCTTCAATATTGATCGCGTTACCGTCTGTCACAAGAATGTTCGACTCAATAATATTGCCGCTATTGGAAATCTGAAGCAAATGGTTGGCACCCAGTGAGAGGTTTCCTGGACCGCTGATCTTGCTGCCGTCTTTCAATGCGATTGTACCGGAAATGACGTCAATTGTGCCGTCAACCAGAAGCGTTGAACCATTCAGAAGAGAAAGCATCCCGTCACTGTCGTTGACCATGTTCCCAACTGTAGCGGCGGAATTGTCCAGAGAAATTGTTCCACTGTTATTTACGCCATTCGCCGTAAGTAAAGAAGAGTTGGTGACATTGACCGTTCCGGTGGTTGTGACGGTTAAATGCTTGATCGTTTTGTCGATTTCCGACAAGTCGTTGATCTCAAGAATATCACCGTCAACGATGAGATGATAGCCGCGAGGTCTTGTATTATCTTTTGATTTCCAATGAGGCAATTCGAGGCAGTGGTCATCTATGTCTTTGTCATACGCGAAACTGTCCGGTTGAGCGATGACATCAGAGACCATGTTATACGACACGGCTCCCAAGAGTACAAAACAAAGGCGAATCACTTGTCGCCTCAAAGATTCCTTCTTCTTTACTGGATTTTGCATTGTCAATCCTTTTTTAACTGGAATTATGGAAAATATTCCATGAAAATTAATTGGCCCATTTATTTATGTCAGTGAATACTTGAATTAATACGTCATGTAAAAAAAATATTGGAAATTATCACACATACACCTGTGAAAAACATGGTGTACAAGAGAGTTATAATAATCTCATATATTTCAAAAAAATTGTCATAATTATAATAGCATGAATTGTTTATGCTATTCAAACATACAGTTGTTACATTAGCGATTGTCGCAATTCAAGTCAAGGCTAAAATCATCAGAAATTTAGTAATCAATACTGGTATTAGTTTTGGTGGAGTTTTCCCACATGTGCAGTAATTCGACCATGTAACCTGCAACGTCCATTTCATAGACGCTTGCGAGCAATCCGCTTGTTACAACATCGCACGTTTTGCCGTAAGCCTGCGTTTCGCCGTCTTTCATCAGCATGATCTTGCCGCCGGTGCCACCAGCGCAACAAACCAGTCGCATGGCAAGATTCAAATCGTGCAGGACGCCCACAACGGCGCGTTTGCCCTGCCGCGACCATTCCTTGAGATACTCGACCAACTCGAACTGATACTTCAAATCCAAGTGGTTCGTCGGTTCGTCAAGCAAAATGATTTCCGGGTCTTGCGCAAGCACTCGCGCCAGGAACACCCGCTGAAGTTGCCCGCCTGAGAGTTTGGTAATCTCACGGTCTTTCTCACTTAACAGGTTTACCACTTCCAAACAGCGCGTCACGAACTCACGATCTTCATCGGAAGGAAGCCCCAAAAACCTGTCCTTGATATGCAGATAACGCCCCATCATCACCGTGTCAAAAACGGTGTAGGAAAAATAAATGCCGGGGGATTGGCTCAACATCGCAATCTTCCGCGAGATTTCGCTGTGCTTCATTTTACGGACGGGTTGACCGTCAATGTCCATTTCACCGCGAAACGGTAACAGCTTGACGATCGTTTTCAGCAGCGTCGTTTTCCCGCAACCGTTCGGTCCGATAATCAGCAGGTTTTCATTGCTCTTGACATGAAGCGAAATATTCCTGATGACATCGCCGCTGCCATAACCCGCACAGACATTTTTCAGCGTCAGCATTTCATTTCCTTCCCGCAAAAAAAACCCAAGCGAAAAACGGCGCACCGATCAGCGCCGTAATCGCTCCGACGGGAAACTCGCTCGGCGGGATCACCGACCGCGCCGCCAGATCGCAAATCACCATAAACGCCCCGCCGAATGTCGCCGACATGGGAATGACCACCCTGTGCGACGCGCCGTAAATCTTTCGCACAACATGGGGAACCACCAAATCGACAAAGCCGACGATCCCGCAAAACGCGATGATACTGCCGGTCAAGGCCGCCGACGCAATCAGCAGCGTCCACTTCACCGTTTTGAGATGGACGCCCATCGCCCTCGCCTGATCTTCGCCAAAAGTCATCATATCCATCTCGCGATGATAACGCATGATGAACAACGACCCCGCCGCCGCAATCGGAACGAGAATAAAAACCACCGTCCAGTCTTTCAGTGCAAAACTTCCCATTTGCCAAAAGATCAGCTTCTGAATATGCTCGTGTTTCAACGCCGACAGCAGCGTCGTCATCGCGTTAATAAACAGCGAAAACACCATGCCGACAAGAATAATCGTGTAATTTTGCATTTGCCCGTCCAGCTTTTGCGCAAAACCGACCGCGAGAAAGATCGTCGCCAGTCCGAAAACAAAACCCATGACGGGCAGCGCAACGTTCGGCGCAATCGGTAACGCCGAGCCGAAAAAGATGACGAGACAAGCCCCGAACGACGCTCCCGACGACACGCCGAGCGTATAAGACGACGCCAACGGATTGCGAATGACCGACTGCATGACCGCGCCGCTGACCGAAAGCGCAGCACCCGCCGCAAACGCAAGCAACACGCGGGGAAGCCGCACATTCCACAAGATCGCAAGCACGCCGGGTTTGACATGATCGGGAAGGTCAAGCCGAAACAGTTGATGCCCGACGATATGCAAAAGATCGTCAAGCGGAATCGAAACGCTCCCCCGCGCCGCGCCGAACACGACGGTTGCGAGACTCACGCAAATTGCCGTAATGATCCTGGTTTTCATGGTGTGAGTTGCGAGTTGCGAGTTGTGAGTTAAGAGTTGTGAGTCTTAGTCCCGTAGGGACGGTATATCTATAACCCCCAGCGTAAGCTGGGGGTGACGGCCTCCTCAAAATCTATTTAGCCCTGAAAGGGCGACACATCGTCGTGTGAGTACCGCCCCGTTGGGGCTGATATGTTCTACTGCGCGCGGTCGCTACCCCCAGCTTACGCTGGGGGTTATAGAGATTGCGTCCTTGCAGGACGATCATTTCGACACACATACCCTTCCCTTTCCCCTATTCCCTTTCTAACGATTTTGCGGGCGCAATTTTTTCCAAAAATCGCGTGCTTGAAGTTTGACGTAATAAACTTTGAGTTTATTATAAGGAACCTGAAGTATCTTCGATGAACATTTTGTTCGGTGTAAGCCACTCAAAGTGGATTCACCGACACTTTATTTTTATTACACGATAAAAAAAGTTGATGTCAATAATCTTTGGACGGGACTTTATGGACGCCTATCAACAACTCTGGTACGATGAAAGTGATTTTTAGCAATATAAGCGTCCTGTTTTAACGCGCAAACGGGTTATGCCGGGGCTTTATCCGCAGATTGACGCGGATTTTCGCAGATGATTTTAAAAACACAACAAAAATCTGCGATCATCTGCGTGTATTGCGGATAAAATCTCTCACCCCTAAAAAACATCGGGATAAACGGCTTTTGCCATTTCGAGCAGCGGTTTGACGATACGATGACTCGGACGACCGGATGCAACCGCGTCGATTTCATACACGTCGTTGTTTTGAACGGCGGTCACGGTGTTCCAACCGGGTCGTGACATGATGTCGCGCGCGGGAGGGACGAGAGCGTCGTTCCCTGCAAGGATCACGTCAGGGTTCCGGTCGAGAATCGCTTCCTCGGAGACGGCGACCCATTGTTTCATGTCGGCGAGGATATTGATCGCGCCGATGATTTCGAGCATTTCGTTCAAATACACGTCGCTTCCGAAGCTGTACAAACGACGGGCTTCGGCGGAGATTTCGTAGTAAACCGTCTTCTTATCGGTGATCGTTTGACCGATTGCAGCGACGGTGCTGATCGTTTTGTTCATCTCGGCGATGATGTGATTGCCTTTATCAACCGCGCCGACGACCTCGGCGATAAACCTGATGTCCTCTTGAATCCCGGCGATGCTCGTGCTGGTGGGAATGATGACGACGCAGATTCCCAAGTCGGAAACCGTTTTGAAAGGATCGGCGCCGCTTGCTCTGCTCATACCGGTCACGATGATGACGTCCGGTTCGAGTTGAATGATCCGCTCACCGTCGGGGACCAGCATGTTGAAGAGCGGAATGTCGGCTGCAAGACCTTCGACGTCGCGCGAGTAAGCATCGGTTGCAATGATCTGATCGGCAAAACCCAGGGCGACCAAAATCTCCGTATTGGACGGTCCCAGCGAAATGATACGTTCGACCTTCGACGGCGGCGTGACGGGATTTTCTTCCCTGTCGAACACTTGCGTCGGGCTGGGATTTTGTGTCGGCTGACATGACATCGCGGTTATTGCGATGATCGTGATAAGGATAAGTAGGATGAATCTGTTCATGGTTTATATTCCTTTGTGTCCCTTGTGAAAAAACGAAGCACACAGATTACACAGATGGTACTGACTTTCACTGATTTTTTTTCCGATCTGTGAAAATCAGTCAAAATCCGTGTCATCAGTGTGCAAACCTTTGTGATAAAAAAAATGTAACACAAAGAATTACACAAAGGGCACAATGTTTGACTTCAAGGCGGCGATGACTTTGTCGTAATTGTCCGGATCATGAGGAAAAGTGCAGTTCGAACAACACTTGACGTTATGCAATTCGCCAACGTACTCGAATGCACCACCGCAATGTTCACCGAGCGGATACAGCGGACAATAACAAAACAGGCAGTTGAATCGCTCGGAATCGCTGTTTTCGTGACAGGGGAAATAACGACACGCGACGTTACGGAAAAATCTGTGACTGTTTTTCATGATAGTGGTTGATACTTCGTCAGAAACACAAAGAACATTCCGGTAAAACTCTCGTCCTTCGCAAGGAGGTTTTACCCCAAAAGACATTGGCAGGTTTTCTGACTTACGGCAACAACGTCAAAGCCTTCTCAATCAACTTTCTGCGTCAACAGAAAACCGATCAATGGCAATACAGAATTTTGACGTTTCTATACCGATCACAGCGGCGAGGACCGTTCCGGAATTTTCCTGCATCATGAATTTCAGCAGGTGACACCGGATTCCCTTTTTCAACGATTTCCAGACAAAAGAAAATCATTGACACCAACATCAATAGCCATCATAACGGAAGCAAAATGCATGTCAACTCCCTTGAGAAAAATTTTCGGTTAAGGTTCAGTCCGTCCCCAAGTTCCCCAGAGAATCTTCCGTCCTTTTCGGATTTTCCATCGTATTAGGTTCAGACGTAAATATTTTCCGTTTTTCCTTTGACGACATGGA
>Ga0082212_10007743_pt1 | contig 14134 bp, 12 predicted proteins | sample TergutNt197P3_FD_71548 | JGI IMG/M metagenome (GOLD analysis project Ga0082212, IMG submission 71548) | Neocapritermes taracua P3 segment gut microbial communities from Petit-Saut dam, French Guiana - Nt197 P3 | ecosystem: Host-associated > Arthropoda: Insects > Digestive system > Gut ... | reverse complement strand
TCCCACTTTTAAAGTCCATTACAGCCAGGCGACTACCGGGCGCGAACCGGGCGCGCTGCTGGTCACGGGCGGCGAACTTCTGGCTTATATTCAAATGCGCGACAGTTACGACGTACATACGCCGGGCATCCCGTATTATATAGAGATGCTCAACAACCTCTCCAGGGCGTTTGTACAGGAGATAAACGCCCTCCACCGCGAGGGGTGGACTGAAGACATTATCAGGCCGGCCGGCATGAAGTACAGCGACGGGACGCTTATCGGCAACGGCTCGGTGCAAGGGGTCGACTTTTTCTGGACTGATGATTTTGAGAGTAAGCTGGACAGCATCGCCGAAATAATAAACGGCATACTTGCCGCGGCGCTACCGCCTTTGGCGATAGACCCGGACGACCCGGACGACCCGTTCTACGGCGACTATATGGCGATCCTGGAAACTGTTAACAGAGATGAAAGCATTGCCGGGAACATAATAGCGGTAGTAAACGATATTTTGGGAGCAGCGACGCCTCCGGCGTCTGTCGACCCGAACGACCCGGCCGACCCGTTCTACAGCGACATGCTGGCCATACGCGTCGAGCTTTACGATAATATACTAAGCCTTGTAACGGCAAAAAACATCTCCCTCAGCGACGCCGTCATGTCCAGCGAGTACAATATAGCCTGTTCTACAGAGCAGATAGACAAGAGTAGGCCGGACGGGCTGCAGCGCGGAAACAATGAAAACATGAACCTGTTGTATGAGCTGTTTTTGAAGAAAGACATAGCGCTGCTCAACGGGATAGATATTGGCAGCTTTGACGGGTTTGCAACAGGTATAAGGTTCGACGTCGCCAACACGCTTAGTTTCGCGAAAAAAACGGCGGATAATTTCAACACGCTCACAATAGCAGCCGAAAACCAGCGGCTGGCGGTTTCCGGAGTTTCGCTCGATGAGGAAATGACTAACCTCATCAAATATCAGCATGCCTACAACGGCGCGGCGCGCGTCATAACAGCGATGGACGAAGCGCTCGATGTCCTGATAAACCGCACAGGCAGGGTCGGGCTGTAATTAGGAGTTAGGAGTTATGAGTTAGGGTTCTCCGCTCTCCACTCTCCACTCTCCACTCTTCACACTTCCAATGTGTTTGCCGGATTTCCGGTATATCGGAAATAACAACTATACACAATCCAAGGGGGTTGCTTTATGCGCGTTACTAACTCGATGCTGGTCAATAATTTCATGCGGAACCTCAACAACAACCTGACGAAAATGGATAAGCTGCAAAGCCAGATCGCGTCGGGCAGGAAATACGCGCATATAAGCGACGACCCGATCGCCCTTATATACGGCCAGGCTGCGCGCAATAAACTGGCGCGGCTGTCTCACTACCAAAGAACGGTAGACACGGCGCAAAACTGGCTGCGGCAGGCGGAAAGCGCCCTGATGGACCTGCAGGAACGCGCCGCCGACGTTTACCACCAGGTCGTCGGCGCGGCGACCGACGTGAACAACGCATACGACAAGCATAATATATCTATGCTGGTCAGGGAACTGCGCGACCATTATCTCGACACGCTCAACGCCTCGTTCGGTGATAAGTTCATATTCGCGGGGTATAACACGCCCGGGGATTCGATCACGGGGCCGATCACAGGGCCGTATACATATGAAAACGGCGTATTGAAGTACAACGGTTATGATTTGACCGTTCTGTCGGACGTCGACAATATAAACCTGACAGCGGGCAAGATAGCGAATCTGAACTACGAGATATTCGACTTGATGAAAAACATAGACAAAGATTACCCCGGGCTCGTCACCACGCCTGCGATCCCCTCGCCCGCCTCGCTGCCTCTGGACCCGCCGGTCATTGACCCTTCTTATGCCGACGACCTTCAGGAAGAGATCAATGAAAAACTCAGGCAGATATCAGCGCTCGACCCGGTCGTCCATTCGGAACTCACCGACCCGTCCGACCCTGCGTTCGACCCGAATTATCAGGTGAAATCGAACACATTAAAAGAAGAGCTGGGCGCTCTGAACATGAAACTTTCTGCTATCAATGAAAAAATCGACAGTATAAACGAAAAATGGGAAAAGCGCAATGAACTGCTGAGCAGCCTTGAGGGCATGTCGGTATCATACCCGACGGAACTGGACCCGCCGAATCTGGTTATCGGACCCGGCGCATATACATTCACTTACGATCAGGCTACAGGCGTCGTCAACGTTAATCTTACATACTTGAACTGGTCCCAGTCGCAAACCCTGTCAAAGGATCTTGTCAGCGACAGCGTCGTCAGCGGGCAGTTCGTGCATGACCCCGACAGGGCGGACTACGAAGACTTTACGCAACTGCTGGGCATACTCCAAAAGGACGTCCTGACATTCAGCGTCGGCCCGGGGATCAGCATGGACGTAACATTCAACGGCATAGACCTCGTGCTTTACCAGACAGTCGCCGACGACGGCAAGTTTGTTATGCGCAATATCTTCACATTGCTGGACGAAGTCTATGAAGCCGCGTCAAACGGAGTCCCGGCCGAAGAGCTGGGTTCGTATATAAAAGAACTGCAGGACGCGCAGAACCACCTCCTTGCGAAAGTCGCGGAGATAGGAGGCAGGACGAGAAGGCTGGAACTGCTGGCCGCGCGCTATGAGCAGGACGAGCTTAACTACACGCAAATGATGTCGGATGCGGAAGACGCCGACGAAGCCGAGGTCATAATGTACATGAAAATGGCGGAAGCCGTATATCAGGCGGCGTTGTCGGCGGGCGCGAGGATAATCCAGCCGACTCTAATGGACTTTTTACGGTGACGAATATTCACGGGATCGGGTAAAAAATAAAAAATACCTATTGCGTTTAGTTTGCAAATCGTGTTATACTATAGTGTGATATTCACTTTAAAGGATTAAGGTGGTAATCGTGCCGAATATACAAAAAATAACTGTAGACCAGCAACTTGCCGAACTCGGGGTCCGCACTACCCCCGCGAAGATGCACATCACGCTTCCGCGGATGGAAATGAGCATATCGACGGAATCCCCGACGATGGAGATCGACAGGCAAGCCCCCAAATTTAAAGTCAACAGGAAAAAAATAAACTCCGAGTCCGGACTCAAATCGCCGTCTGAGATAACGATGGCATACCGTGACGCGGGCAGGAGAGGCGCGCTGAAAGGCGCGAAAACAGCCGTTGAAGACGGCAACTTCCTGGGCGAACTCCGCAACCCGGGCGACAGGGTCGCAAAACTGGCGCATAACAAAACCATGGCGGCGATGATGAAAAAGAAACAGACGAACATCGCGCCTATGCCGAAAAGCATACCCGAAGTCGAGTGGGACAGAGGATATATGCGTATAAACTGGTCAAAACACAGCATCGTGATAGACTGGGACGGCGAGTACATGCCGCAATTGACTATCGACCCGAAAAGCTCAATAGAGATATTCCTCCGCACCGAGCCGTACTTCAGGATAACAGTCGAGGATCTCGTAGATCCGTTTATGCCGGGCAGGCTTGTGGACCGGGCAATCTAACAGAGGAGATAATTATGCAGATTGACACCATACGGTTCGGCCAGGTTGAGATCGATGAGACGAAACTGATAACATTCGACGACGGGATCCCGGGTCTTGAGGAGTACCACAAATACGCGCTGCTTCAATTTGAGGAGAGCTACCCGATCATATGGCTCCAATCAGCGGAAGACAGCGCTGTATGTTTGCCCGTTATGGACACATTTGCGGTCGTTCAGGGCTACGTGTTCGACATAGACGATTCGGACGTCAAAGAGCTCAACCTAAGCGGCCCTGAGGACTTGCACGTCGTCAGCGTACTCGTCATACCTGAAGATATCCAAAATATGACGGCCAACCTGGCTGCGCCGGTGATAATAAATACGGCGACAGGAAAAGCAAAACAGATAGTACTCGCAGGCAGCGACTATAATGTCCGCGTACCCATCTTTCCGGAAATATGTAAAATGATCATGAAGGAGGAGGGTGGCGCGGATGCTGGTTCTGTCAAGGAAACTGAATGAGACGATACTCATAGGTGAAAACATCAGGGTGACCCTTCTGGGGATATCCGGTGACAAAATCAAAATAGGCGTCGACGCGCCCAGAGACGTTAAAGTGTTCAGGGAAGAACTGCTTGAAGCGACGAAGAGTACAAACAAACAAGCTCTCGACGCGCCGATCGTCTCGTTCGATTTGTCAAAAATAAAAAAGGCGGCAGCCGGCCCGGAGAAAGGCCCGGGACAAGAAAAAGCTGAATAATTGATTTCCAAGAACTAACAAAGGACGGTTTTCTTGCTGCACAGGGGGACGGTTCTCTTGTGTTTCTATAAACACAGAGAGCGAGCCGCTGTGTTTGACATAAGAAGCCGTCCTGTTGCAAGCCTTTTTGCTAAATGTTAAAATAAATGGGAAATTTGGAAATTATGGGTTATTTATTTGAACATTCTGTTGCAAACAGATGAAAAAAATGTTAAAATTGACGGACTACGCAAAGTGAGGACGTCGTGGAGGATCGTGCATGAGAGCGTTTCTTGACAGAGTGTTAACGCAGCTCAGGGAATACTTCGGAAAAGCGTCAAGAGGAGACAAGATCAGACTGGCCATCATAGCGGCGGTCGTAGTCATTCTTGCGGTAGCGGCGGTCATTATGCTGAACCGCACAACTTATGGGCTGCTGCTCGACGCCCAAACCGAGGCGGAAGCGGGCGAGGTCGTACAGGTACTCGAGGAAATGGGAGTACCGGTAAGGACCGAAGGAACAAGTATATTCGTACCTGAAGATCAGGCAAACAGGCTCCGGCTTTATTTATCGGCCGACAATGTTATTGGCCCCGGCGATGCTACCTACCCTTTTCTCTATGACGCGTCAGGGTTCAGCGTCACTGACAGTCAAGCGAGAAAGCTGTACGAAGCGCAGCGGGCGTCAGACATCAGAGGCTCGATATTGATGAGCGAGAAGATCCAGAACTGCCGGGTCATCGTGAATTTCGGCGAGACGTCCCCGTATTTCAGCGTTCAGCAGGCCGGGAAAGAAGCGACTACCTCTGTCAATCTTTTGATAAAGGGCGGCGCGACGCTGACCAAAAATGAAGCGCAGGCAATAGCCGAAATAGTCAGAGGCTCGGTTCAGGGCATAAAATACGAGAATATAAAAATCACGGACACTAATCTTAACATTTACTATGTCAAAGAGGCGAGCGAGATACCCGATGATGGTGATGATTCGATTTTTGGTTCCGAGACGAGGATCCGCATTGAAATAGAGAATTTGCTCAGGGAGCAGTTTCAGGATCAGATCGAACAATTGCTGACGCCGGTTTTCGGGCTTAACAACGTGAAAGCATCCGTTTCGGTCACGCTCAACTTCGATATAAGATCATTAGAATCTATCGTATTCGACCCGCCGGTACCGGGGGAACTCGACGGTATTATCCGCAGCATGTCCGAGATGTGGGAGCGGACGCGGCGGGACCTCGCGGCGGAAGGAGTCCCCGGCACAGACCCGAACGGGATGGGGACGGTGGAATACCCGTACGACAATTTCGACAACAACGATATATACAGCAGGATGGTCAATGAAAAAAACTATGAGATAAACGAGACGAGAGAGTGGCTGGAGCAGGAGCGCGGTAAAGTAGAATTTCTAAGTATCGGGGTGCTGGTGAACAGCGACGTGCTGACGGACGACTACACGGAAGAGATAACGGAACTTGTCTCTAAAGCGTTGGGGATCCAGGAGGACCATGTCGCGGTCAAAGGCATCCCGTTTTCAGAACCTGATACGTCCCTTGACGATGTAGGCTTGACGCCGGAAGAATTAGAGGAGCTGGAGCGGATGAAACAGAGAGAACTTATTGCAACGATCATTATGTGGGCGGTCATTCTGTTTCTTGGGTTGGCGCTGATGCTGCTGATAAGGTCGATCGTCAAGATACTTCACCCGCCTCCCGCGCCGCCGGTCCCGGAACCCGTGCCTGCCGACGGGCCGCCGGGAATGGGGATCAACTATATGGCGGGCGACGACGATATAACGGATCTGACCCAGTACGGCGAAGATGGGATCACGGATGTTACTGATGAGGAAGACCTTGAGTTCAATAAAAAAACGACAGGCTTGGAGCAGATAGAGAGGTTTATCGACAAGGACGCGGCTTCCGTGTCGCAGTTGCTGCGCAACTGGCTTGCCGACGAGGACGAGTGATACAACGAACAACGAACAACGAACAACGAACAACGAACAACGAACAACGAACGTTGTTAACTGTTAACTGTTAACTGTTAATTGCAAACAGGTGAGATGAGATGACGGATTTAGAATTTACCACAAAGGAAAAAGCGGCGATCCTTTTGATCAGCCTCGGGAAAGAGTATTCCGCCGAGCTTTACAAGTATTTGTCCGAGGAAGAGATCAGCGACTTGACGCTCAGTATCACCACTACGCGGCGTGTCGACCCCGAAGTCAGGGATCAGATAGTCGACGAGTTTTATGAAATGTGCCTCACCCAGAAGTTCATTTCCGAAGGCGGGATAGATTACGCTCGCGAAATTCTGGAGCAGGCTATCGGGCCCGATAGAGCAGAGGAAATGATCAGGAAACTGTCGTCTTCGCTTCAGGTGCGCCCGTTCGATTTTATCAGGAGGGTCGACTCAAACCAGATACTCAATGTTATACATAACGAGCACCCGCAGATAATCGCCCTGGTACTCTCATACATCGAACCAAAGCAAGCGGCGCAGGTCATAGCATCGCTCGATACAGATAAACAGACAGAGATAATAAGCCGCATATCGAAAATGGGCAGTACGTCTCCCGAGTACGTGAAAGAAGCTGAGCGCATTTTGGAGCGCAAGATAACATCCATGGGTTTCACGGAAAATATAGTAGTCGGCGGTATAAACACGATCGTCGATATCATAAACTCCCTCGACAGGGCTTCGGAGAAGAACATACTGGAAAGCCTCGATACGGACGACAGCGAGCTCGCCGACGAGATCAGGAAACGCCTGTTCGTTTTCGAAGATATCGCAAAACTCAACAATGTCACCGTCCAGCGCGTACTCAGGGAAATCAACAACGCCGACCTCGCGGTCGCGCTCAAAATGGCGACGGAGGACGTCACAAAGACGATATTCGCCAATATTTCAAAGCGTTTGCAGGATATGATAAAGGACGATATGGAAGTTATGGGACCTGTCCGTGTGCGTGACGTCGAAGAAGCCCAGCAGAGGATCGTCAACGTTATCCGTAAGCTTGAGGACGAGGGCGAGATAGTCGTTGCCCGCGGAGAAGGGGATGACCTGATTGTTTAGGATCGACAGGAACCTCGTCAACATAGGAGCCGCCCGGTATCACAGGACGATCCAAATCACCGCGGAACATGAAAAGATCGGCGAAGCAGGCGGATCAGGCAGTGACGATGAAATATCAGAGGCCGGCGTGGAGGGGAAAACCCCGGATGCGGCGGCTTTCGCGGCAGCCGCGGTAAATTCAGCCTCGTCATCGGCAAAGGATATAATAAGCAAAGCGGAGTCGGAGGCGAAAGCTAAGGCAAACGGGATAATAACCGAAGCGATGGCAAAAGCGGAGCGCGAAGCAAAAGCCGGCGCGGAGGCGATAATAGGGGACGCCCGCCGGGAAGCTGACGAAATCGTGCAAAGCGCGCGGGAGCGGATCGAAGAAGAACGGGAAAGCGCGCGCCGGGACGGCTATGCGGAGGGCGAGCGGGAAGGCAGGCGCGTATATGACGAGCAGCTGGAAGAGAAGCTGCGCGACGTCAACGTTGAGTTTGAAAGCAAAATCCGTGAAGACGACGAGAAGCTCAAACGAGTGATCGAAGAGTTATATGACGAGAGGACGAAAACCTATGACGGGCTTGAGGAGCAGGTCGTAGGTTTATCGGTGGATATCGTAAGAAAGGTGATAAACCCGTCTGAAGAAGGATTCGGCGGCGTCTTTGAGATGCTTATAAGGAACGCCCTGAAGCAGATAAACCCCGATGGAAAGATAATCATACGCGTGAGCCCGGCTGAGTACGAGAGGTTTTTTTCGTCCGGCAGCGCTGTTTTTGAGCTGGACAGGGGGGTCACGGTCACCGCCTCGGTGCTCAGGGATGTTTCGCTTGGCGAGGGCGACTGCGTGGTAGATACGGAGGGCGAGACGATCGACGCGGGGCTCGATACGCAGCTTAAGTTCATCAGGCTCGCGTTCGAGAAAGCGTGAGTTATTTGGTAATAAACTTTGAAAAATATCATACTGCGCTTGATAAAGCGATGACGCTTGAACGGGCGGGCAGGGTGACAAAAATAGTCGGGCTTGCTGTCGAAGCCAGCGGCCCCGCCGCGAAGATAGGCGACATTTGCAGGATGTACACGCTGGACGGCACGCGGAGCGTCCGGTCCGAGATAGTCGGCTTCAGGGAGGGGCATACGCTTCTGATGCCATTCGGCAATCTCGAAGGCGTTGGGCTCGGAAGCTATGTCGTTTATACGGGCGCTTCTTTGAAAGTCCCGGTCGGGAAGCAGTTCATAGGCCGTATCCTGGACGCGCTCGGCAACCCGTTCGACGATTTGCCGCCGCCGGAGACAGAGACATGGTACCCGGCGGAAAACACACCGCCGAACCCTTTGTCGAGAGAACGTATCCACGATATCCTTCCCCTCGGCGTAAAAGCTATCGACGGTATGCTGACGGTCGGCCGCGGGCAGCGGCTTGGTATATTTTCGGGTTCAGGCGTCGGGAAAAGCACGCTTCTGGGTATGATAGCGCGTTACGCGGTCGCGGACGTCAACGTAATTGTGTTGGTTGGGGAGCGTGGGCGCGAGGTCAGGGATTTTGTCGAGAGGGATCTCGGTGAGGACGGGCTGAGAAAATCGGTCCTGGTGATAGCGACGTCGGATCAGCCCGCGCTGCTGCGTCTAAAGTGTGCTTTGACAGGGACCGCGATAGCGGAGTATTTCAGGGATCAGGGCTATCATGTGCTAATGCTCATGGACTCGCTCACGCGTTTCGCGATGGCGCAGCGTGAGATAGGCATGGCGGCGGGCGAGCCGCCGGTGTCGAGGGGGTTCCCGCCGTCGGTTTATACTTTACTGCCAAAGCTGCTTGAGCGTTCGGGCATGTCGGACAAGGGTTCGATAACGGGGCTTTATACCGTGCTTGTCGAGGGCGATGATCTAAATGAGCCGATTTCCGATACAGTGAGGGGTATACTGGACGGGCATATCGTGCTTTCGAGGGCGATAGCGAACAGCAATCATTATCCGCCGATAGACGTGCTGGGGAGCGTGAGCCGGCTTATGCCGGAGATAATCGAGCAGGATCATTTCGATGCGTTCGGCACGATGAAGAATATGATAGCGGTGTACCGCGAGGCGGAGGATCTTATAAATATCGGCGCGTATAAGCATGGGGCGAATCCGGAGATCGACAGGGCGGTGAGGCTGCATCCTCCGATCCAGAGTTTTTTGAAGCAGGGTATGAAGGAGAGTTATACTTTCGACGAGACGCTGGAAATGATGCAGGAGATCCTGGCAGAGTAAAGGTATCGTCGCCTTGGATCAGTCACTGCAATCGCATTCCTATCGCTCGGGGTCACAATCCTGTTCAACTCGCGATTTGAGGCGTCCATGCCTCAAATTTCGGAATGCGATTGCAGTGACTGATCCAAGGCTCCTTATAATTTAAATTATGAAGAAATTTGTTTTTACCCTGCAGCCTTTGTATAATTATAAAGTCACTGTTGAGCGGATGCAGAAGGCTGACTTGAAGAAAGCCCAGCAGGCGCTCAGGGAACTGCTGGATGAGGAGCAGCGGCTGTTGAGGGCTTATGCGGATAATGAGCGTTCGCTGGAAAAAGCGCTGCGCGAAAACATCGACGTCGCCGACGCGCTTATAAAGCATGACGCGTACTTCCGGTTTTTAAGGGATGCGCTGATCGCGATCCGTGAGAAGATCGTCGAGGCGGAGGAGGTCGTGCGTAAGTGCCAGGAAGCGCTCATAATCACGATGAAGGAGATCAAAACGTACAATAAGCTCCGCGACGAGCAGTATCAGGAGTATCTGAAGGAAGTGCAGATCGAGGACGATAAGAATATCGGCGATCTTGTGTCATTCAATAAGATCAGCGAGGGTATAAGTTAGGAGCTCAAGTTTCGCAGTAGTTAAACTGCACAAATAACGCGAAATTATTATATAAACTGCTTTAACGCGCGTCGCCTCGCCCCAACCGACACCAACCGTAACAAAACAATTGATTCCCCACCCGCCCTGCGGGTCTCCGCGCTAAACTTCTGAGTACAATAATCAAGAACGTGGACCCGAGTTTGAAGTACAAGAGACTGGAAGCGAGGAAAAATGGGTGGGGTGCGGGGGCGCGAAGCGGGGCCGCAATGAAACGCAGCGATACTTAGTGTGTAATCCCAAATTACTTCCTTGTTGCTCTTCCCCGTAAGCCATTGAAAATACTGGAAAAATCCCCTGTATTGTGGTATGATTGTGATGACCAAAACCATAATCAAAACCCAAAAGGAGATTTTTCACATGGCTATTGTATCACAAGATCTCTACGATGAACAGTGCCGGAGCAAAAGCATTTTACAATTCGCAAAAGAGCTCAAACTCGCCAAGCTTTTAGAGAAGGCTAACATTCGTAAAGCGCGCGGTATCGGTGTCCTCACGGTCTTTGTCCATCTGCTCTCCGTCGCTTTTTCTGGGAAATCGCTTAATCAGTTGCTAGATTCCGGGGAATTATGCGGCAAAAAGGATGTTTTTTATCGTTTCATCAACTCTACTTCCGCTAATTGGCTCAAATTCATCCGTCTTCTGTCATCTAACTTTATTGTCCGGTTAAAAGCCTTCTTTTCCGAAGATAACGGTGTCCTCATTATTGACGACACTATTCATAAACGAAACCGCAGTAAAAAGGTTGAGTTGCTTACTTATGTTCGCGACCATAACGATGGTAGGTATTATCGAGGCTTTCGTTGCCTTACACTCTGCTTTCACATTGCCAACTCCATCATTCCGGTTGATTTTCGCATTCTGAGTTCTTTCATTGAGAAAACCAGAATTAACGGCTTCAGGATGGATTTAGATAAGCGCACCAATGGTTACAAGCTCCGCCAGTATGCCGTAAGCAATACTTTCCAGATGGTTTTCGATCTGCTTCGCAGGCAGCGTGGTCTGGCAAGGCACGTTTTGTTTGACAGTTGGTTTTCTCAGCCCGTTATGTTCAAGACACTTCTTGATATGGATTTTCACGGGATTGGGATGCTTAAAGCCGCAAAAGGCAGGCTGTTCCGATTCAAAGGCAAGATTTACAACCTGGAGGCGCTATTCGCGTTTGCTAAACCGTTTATTCATCGCGACCAAGGTTATGCCTCCCTTGGTGTCGAGCTTGTTGACGGCACTCCGATGTCCATCACTTTCGTTCAGGATAAAGATAATACGCGTGGTTGGTTAGCCATTGGTACTACTGATTTGTCGCTCTCCCCCTCACAGGTCATCTCCCTGTACTCCCGCCGTTGGAACATTGAAGTCTTCTTCAAAACCGTTAAGTCCTGTCTTGGTTTTGCGAGTGAATGCCAGAGCCGTTCTTTCGACGCTATCGTTTGTTCCGTCGCCATCGTTTTTACTCGTCATATTATCTTGACTTGGATGAACCTTGGGCTTCCTGTTCCAGAAACAGATGGTCAGCTATTCTTTCGATTGTTCGATGAGTTCCGTGAATGCACTTTTTTCGAAGCTCTCGATATCGTTATACGTGAGATCGCAGTGCGTTTTGTTGATTCTGCCGAACTGCAGAAAACATCAGTTTTGGAGTTTATTCGTACTTTGCCCAGTTATTTCATTCCCTTGCAGGCTGTTGCTTAGTGCGAAACTTGAGTTAATAATGCAGAAATAAGAATTAGTGGGCGAAGACTGCTCGTATAGTGCAAGAACATAGGGGGTACGGTCACGGTTGTGGAATTACATCGAAGGAAAGCGCTTCGAAATAATCTAGTTGTTACGCTGCCAGTATTACTCGCGCTTATACTTTGCGCGTGCGGGGTGAAGCAAGCGGATATTTCGGCGTATGAAAACGATGAAATTGAGATTATCGGGCTGCCCGGCGGGGATTTTACGATAACACCGAAGGAGCTTCTAGCGCTTGAATGCGTATCGCGAACCGCTACCGGAGCTACGGAGAAAGCCGGTACAGTAGCCGTGACAGGGCCGCTGCTGGACACTTTTTTGGGGCAGTATGGATATAGGGCGTCGGATTTCGAGCGGATCCGATTCCTCGCCAAAGACGAATACAGGACTGTGCTGCGCGGGGAATACCTCACGGATTACGAGGTCGTAATGGCCATATCGTCCGGGAAGAACCCGCTTGACGAGGGTCTGCGCCCTATGAGACTGCTGATACCGGAGGCGGAGTCGAGCATGTGGATATATGCGGTAATGCGCATTGAGTTCGTGTTTGAGAGTTGAGAGTTAGGTTGAGTATTGAAAGTTGTTTTGGCGACCGGGTATTGCGCAGGCGCGGCAACACAAGGTCGAACTCAAGGCCCGTCCCTGTGTTCGCAAGAGCAATCGCTCATGCGCTTTGCGTTTGTGTGTTGCTTGCGCTTGTTGGCGGCTGCGCGGCGCGGACTCCGGCGCGGGGCGATACAAGGACATTTGCAGATTCCGCAGGGCGCGAGGTGCAGATACCCTTGCGGATCGATAAAGTCGCGCCCTCCGGCTCGTACGCGCAGATGATCCTCTACACGCTCTGCCCGGATAAGCTGCTTGGCTTGTCCATCCCTTTCACAAGAGTACAAAAACAGTTCATCGACGAGGCATATTACAGCCTGCCCGTGTTCGGAGCCCTCTACAGCGCAGGCGGCACGTTCAACCTGGAGGCGATAATGAAAGCCTCGCCCGATATCATCATCGACATGGGCGAAACGAAGACTGGCATAGCAGCGGATATGGACGCGGTCCAGTCACAGACAGGTATACCTGTCGTATTCATCCGGGCGACTATTGACACTATGGCGGACGCCTACGATATGCTGGGGGATATCCTTGGACTGGAAGAACAGTCGTCGGTCTTGTCCGAATATATAGGCGGCGTGATGGATCTGGCCGAAAGCGCCAGGAATGGGATACCGGAGGATGAGCGGCCGTCCGTGCTTTACTCGCAAGGCGAGTACGGCAACGAGGTGAACGGCAAGGGCTCGGTACATTCCGAAGTCCTTGATTATGTGGGCGTCCGGAACGCCGCTGATATGGACAGCATACTTGCCTCCGGCGGCGACGAGGTCTCGATGGAGCAGATCATCATTTGGAATCCCGATATAGTAATACTCGCCCCTGACAGTTACTACAGCGAAATATTCGGCGACATCCTGTGGCTGCAGGTCAGCGCCGTAAAAAACAAGAGGGTCTATGAAGTTCCCATCGGCCCGTACAACTGGCTCGATCGGCCGCCGTCCGTCCAGCGTGTGCTGGGCATCCTATGGCTCGGCAATCTGGTCTACCCTGAGTACTACGATTTTGATATCGTAGAAAAGGCGCAGGAATTTTATCGCCTGTTTTTCCGATATGAGCTGACAGCGGAGGAAACCAGGGGGCTGTTGGCAAATGCGCGATAACTCTTCCTGCATGATCCATGCGCTGTGCTTATCGGCTGCAACATACCGTGGCGGCTCATCTCGCGGTTACGAAGCAGGTACAAGATAGTTCTGGAAGCAACAACATGCGTTTGAAGCACTACGTTATCGGAGGTAGCTTGAGTCTGCTATAGAGCTGTTGCTGTTTGCTTCATAGCACAAAAACGTCAAGCCTGCGTTCACAATAAGTTTACAACTTAGTGGTTAGCGCAGACTTGACGTATGGGTGGCGGACTACAGGGATTCGAACCCGGGACCGCCCGGTTATGAGTTAAGTGCCCTTATTGTCCCACAGTATGCTGGCGTACTCTACAATGCCACAGAGTACTTATAATTACTGGGGGTTCCGAAAACTGATTTACTCCAGAGAGTGCTAGAGTGTTCCAGAATATCACGGTTTCCATGGCGTCCGATTAGAAGTTCATTAGCAGTATTTCAAAAACTGCTAATCTGGTTCCCCATTCGGTTGGAGCAGATTCCCCGTT
>Ga0082212_10007742_pt1 | contig 14135 bp, 14 predicted proteins | sample TergutNt197P3_FD_71548 | JGI IMG/M metagenome (GOLD analysis project Ga0082212, IMG submission 71548) | Neocapritermes taracua P3 segment gut microbial communities from Petit-Saut dam, French Guiana - Nt197 P3 | ecosystem: Host-associated > Arthropoda: Insects > Digestive system > Gut ... | reverse complement strand
CATTTTCATCGAGTGAAAATGATAAAGCTATGGCAGCGTTTATCGGTGACGGCGGAAATTACACCGAAGATTTAGTTTTTTAACAACGTCAGTTCAAACCTATTACCGGTCGCGTGAGGCCAAAAGGGGAAAATTTATGAAAAACTTGAGCTTTACCTACATCTCCTCGTTATGTATCGAGCTGCATCTCATCGTTAAGGCGGGTATATCCATAGAGGAAGGTATAACTATGCTGGCCGACAGCGATCAGACTAAAAACACAAGGTCGGTTCTTAATACGGTCGCCGAACGGTTGAGTCAGGGCGATGAGATATTCGATGCGCTCCGCCACACCGGCCGCTTCCCGGAATACATGTGCCAGATGGTGGAGATAGGCACCAAGACCGGATATCAGGAAGAAGTTTTTAAGGCGCTTTCGGAGTATTATGAGGAACAGGATGAGATAAACCGGAGTATTCGCAACGCAATAGCCTATCCGGCTATTCTCATTGTCATGCTGCTATTGGTAGTCGGTATTCTCGTAACTCAGGTTCTGCCCATATTTGCCGATGTGTACAGCCAGCTTGGCAGTGAAATGCCGGGTTTTGCAAAAATGGTTATGAATTTCGGCGCCTGGCTTTCATCTAACTGGATATTGGCTTTGTTAATTATTGCAGTACTCGCAGGCTTCGGATTTGTGCTTATAAAGGTCCCGTCTTTAAGAAAAAAGCTATTCCCCACAGGTAAAAACCAAGACAGCCTTACCGGAAAAATTGCTTCGGCACGCTTTGCTTTTGCCCTTTCGATGACCATGCAGAGCGGGCTTGATACCAACGACTCTCTTAAAATGGCCGAACAGCTTTCGGATAACGTATATATGAGCAAACGTATTGAAGGATGCAGGAAACTTCTTGACGACGGAGCGTCCTTTGCAAACGCGATAGAGCAGTCGGATATTTTTCCTCCTATCTATTCAAGAATGCTCGACGTTGGTATAAGAACCGGGACGACCGATTCGGTTATGCACGAAGTGGCGCGCCGCAGCGAGGACGCAGCAACTGCTGAACTAAACCGCCTTATCGGACGCATTGAACCTACTTTAGTGGTTATAATGTCTGTTCTCATAGGCGCTATACTGTTGGCTGTCATGATACCGCTCACCGGTATTATGTCAAACATATAGAACAATAACATAGGGACTGTTTATGGAAAAAAGAAACGAAAATGAGTTTCTCTCCATCCTCAAAAGTAATCTGTTCGGAATACTCTTCTTCTTAGGTATCGCCGGTATGATGGTATTGGGATTTCAAAGTACGGCTGGTAAAAGAAAAGAACAGGCAATTCAATCCGCAACCGACAGTATCCGCCGCGTTATCATAACCTGTTATGCGATTGAAGGAAGCTATCCCGAAAGCTTTGATTACATTAAGGATAACTATGAAATATATATTGATGAAGAGGAATTCTCCGTATTTTATACCGTTTACGGAAGCAATGTTATGCCGAAGTTCAGGATCGTGGAGAAGGGGTAACGCGAAGTGATAAGCAAGGGACAGAAATTTAAATCTATTGATATTCTCTTTGCGTTGCTGTTGTTTTCGATATTTGCAATGGCTGTTTTGATGGTGTTGCTTTCCGGCGGCAATATATACAAAAGGGTGGTCAATGATATGTCTGCTCAGTATGCGGGACGAACAAGCATATCGTATATCACCACCAAGATCCGTCACTGTGATACCAAGGAAGGGGTGCGCATAGGTTCTTTCGGGGACGGCGATGCGCTGTTTCTTTCCCAGGAAGGCGCTGACGGTCATATGTATGAAACTATCATATACCTTTATGAAGGCCAGGTGAAAGAGCAGTATGTTGAAAGAGGCAGCTCTTTCTCACCGAAAACCGGTACGACAATACTTGACGTCTATTCCATTCGTTTCAAGTCGGATGACAATGACATTGTAATAATTGAATATGAAAACGAAAGCGGGACCTTTTCAACTTATGTCCATCTTAGGGTAAAGGGGGCGGTTGTTTCATGAATACGCGGTCAAAATCCGGTCTCTTTATGATAGAACTCGTAATTGTAATAGTTATATTTTCCATACTTTCCGCTGAATGTCTTAAGGTTTTCTTTCATTCGCGTCAAATAGCCGACCAAAGCCAAAACCTGAGCCGATCTACATTAGCCGTTCAATCGGTAGCCGATTGTTATAAATCTGCAAACGGTGACCTAAAACAGGTTACCGAAATCATGGGCGGAGTTTTAGACGGCGAAAAGTTGACTTTATATTTTAGCCCCAAGTGGGAGCAAGTCGGAGACATCAACGACGCAGGTTTTTGCGTTACTATTGTAGAGACCGCTGTGCGGGAGGGAACGGTAACTGCGGAAGACCTGAATAAGGGCTCTCTGTTTTCAGTAAAGGTGAGGGGAGGATGGGACTTTGGATAACGAAAGGAACCGGCGCGACGATAAAAGACCCGGATTCAACGTCGGAAGCGCATCGATTATAATGGTATTCGCGGTTCTTTGCCTTACTATATTTTCGGTACTCTCTTTGATTACGGCGAATTCCGACCTCAGGCTTTCCATGCGGGCGGCGAAATCGATAGAGGATTTTTATTTAGCCGAATATCTCGCTGAAACCAAGGTTATAGATATAAAAGAAAAACTTGCAGGAGGCTCAACCCCTCAAAGTCTGGTTTCGTCAGTTGATGGAATCAAGATTGAAAAACAAGGGAATAAGGACGTAATATCCTTTGTTCAAACTGTAGACGACAAAAGGGATATTCATATAGCGCTTATCTGCGAAACCGATATGCGGCTGACGGTATCGGAGTGGAGACTGCTGCCCAATGATAACTGGAATCCGGATTCGGGCGTTGAGGTCTGGTCAGGAAACTAAATATACATAAACGGTTGGAGGATGGAAAAATGGATTTAAACCTACTTATAAAGAGCGCTGTTGAATCTTTCGCATCGGATATTTTTGTTCTAAGCGGATTTCCTGTAGCTATTAAAGCAAAAGGAGCTCTGGCGCCAATAAATGATGAGAAACTTTTACCTGACGGAACGCAGTTGCTTGTTGAGCAAATTTATGACCTCGCCAAACGCCCTATGGATAAGCTTTTACGCTCCGGCGACGATGATTTTTCCTTTGCGGTTCCCGGTCTTTCGCGTTTTCGTGTCAGCACATATAAACAACGCGGATCTCTGGCAGCTGTTATTCGCGTCATTTCTTTCGGAATTCCTGATTATCGTGATATTAATATCCCCGAAGAAGTCATGGCTATAACAGACCGCACTAAGGGAATGGTACTTGTTACCGGACCTGCCGGCGGAGGAAAATCCACAACGCTTGCGTGTATGATAGACCGAATTAACGAAACTCGGACCGGCCATATAATCACTCTTGAAGAACCGATAGAGTATCTTCACAGAAACAAGAGAAGCATCGTAAGCCAGCGGGAGATCGAACTTGACACAGATAGTTACCTTACCGCGCTTTCCGCCTGCCTGCGTCAGGCGCCGGATGTCATCCTTGTCGGGGAAATGCGGGACTTCGAAACCATCCGTACTGCAATGACGGCAGCCGAGACCGGACACCTTGTTATTTCAACGCTGCACACATTGGGAGCCGCCAACAGTATCGACCGTATAGTCGACGTATTCCCTCCAAACCAGCAGCAGCAAATACGTATGCAGTTGGCAATGATACTTCAGTCGGTCGTTTCTCAGCAGCTGGTTCCCGGCGTCGCCGGCAATATGATTCCGGTTTTTGAGATTATGCATATGAATTCGGCTGCAAGAACCCTGATCCGCGAATCCAAAACTCATCAGATAAACCCGTTAATCGCATCCTCAAGCTCTGAAGGTATGCTCAGCATGGACAACACCCTGTTCCGGCTTTGTAAGGAAGGGTTAATATCCAGAGAGAACGCTATCAGATATTCAATTAATCCGGACGCTCTTGAAAAGCGGCTGTGATAGCTTATTGATTTCTCACTAAACCTCATATTTATTATTAACTAATTAAAAGGAGCGGATCCCGCTCCTTTTGTAATTCTTTTAGAAATTGATAAAATTTTCTTGACCTTAAAGCGGTTTTATATTTGATATCATGACAGGAAATATTATAGGGAAGGATGCAGTAAAGATGCTGTTTTCTGATATCATGCCAAACAAGTATATTGTTTCATCATGCCTTCGAAAGACCAAGAAGATAGTTCTGGGTTTATTTCTTATTTCTTTTATAGCAGTAATCTATGCTACTCCGGTTTTTGCTGAATACGCAAAAGCAAGCACTGCAGAACTGCATATCACCCCGTCACCGGACGGTGTGGAGTATGTAGCATTGTGTTCTGATTCAGACTATTTCGGAGCAATCGACAAAGAAGGCAGGGTTTATACCGGCATCTGTGGCGGTCAGTTGACTCGAGTGACAAAACAGCTGCCGCCCATCCGGCAATTTGATATAGGGTCTGAGCACTTTATCGCGCTGGACTACGACGGTAATGTTTATACATGGGGAAGTCCAACCTACGGACAGTGTGATTTTCCGGATTATTTACCTTCCCGTTAAAATAGTGGAAATCCGTGAAATCTACGCTCCAAAGGTTACCCCTGGTATGATAGTCGGCCAATGGCCTCTGCCCGGCGAAGAGGAAAGACCGTCAGACGGTAAATTGATAGGTTTATGTTTATATATCAGTACAAATATAAAGGGCAATCCTTAAGATTACCCGGTAAAGAATCTTATATAACTGGAAATTTTCATGTATAAAAATCCGTCACAGCTTTAAAAAAGCTGTCGATGTTTTCCCACGGAGCCCGCGGAGGAATATCACATCCGGATGAAATAATGAACCCCGGATGACCCGAACACGCGTTAAGGACGCGCAAGGTTTCGTCGTAAACAGTTTGAGGGGTTCCGCTGCGCAACTGTCCGGCGGGGTCTACATTTCCCATGACTATCGTATTATCAGGAACCAAGGACAGCATTTCCGAGAGGTTTATGGCATTGCCGAAATGATAAGCGCTTGCTCCGGTTTTCAGTATGGAATCAATAAGCGGAATGGTATTTCCGCAATTGTGATAGATTAAAGCAAACTCATCATCAACCAAAGCCTCGACTATTTCCCTTACGTAAGGAGTCGAAAATTCTTCTATCAAGTCGGGTGAAAGAAGTCCCGAAGCGGGTTCCGCCATAACTATACCGTGCGCGCCTGTTTCTTTATAGGCGTTTCCATAACTGATTAAAAAATCGGTCGCTTTGCGAAGCGTAAGATGTACTATATCAGGTTCAACAATGCAGTTGACCATAATTTCTGTCATATCGATCAAACGTCCGGCAAGAGAAAACGGACCTATCATACCGGCGAACACCGGCCGGTCAGTAATTAAAGAACAAGCTTTTTGTAAAGACTCCAAATAAAGACCCGTACGCGCTTCGCCTATCATAGGAATTTTTAACGACTCGGCATCATATAAAGACGATACAACACTGCCGATGACAGTCGGGACCTCATGATCGTCGGTTTTTATGACCGAGCCAAACGCTTCGGCTTCCACCGAGAGGTCCATAAGGCTGACAGAAGCAAGGGTATCGCAGCGGTCGGTTATCGCTTTCATACCTTTTGATTGAAGCTCGCTGTCGGAGATTAGCTGCTTAACGGTTACGCCTAAAAGCTGAATGCTCGGAAACGACAGAATCGGAAAAGCCTTCTTCTGTTTTTCACTAATTATCCAACGTAACCATTTTTGCATGTCCATAAAACAATCTCCATTTTATTCAAAGAGAAAATATACTGACTTTGACAACAGAGTTTGCCATAAGCCATAGTATGAGTTAATAGGATAAGCCAGAGGGTTTAATCTTACCTTACGGATCCCCGTTTTTTATTCCGTAATGCTTTGGGTGGTCCTAATATTTCCGAAAGCACAATGCCGGAAGCCGCCGTCGCGGGATTTATGGAGTGCGTTCTAAAAAAATAATTCTTTTCATTGTTTAATTCCGGATCCGGCGTTTTTAGCTCATCTTCTTTAGAAGAATTTCGATTTTCAAAACCTCTTCCGAAAACCACGTTTCTTTCGTTAAGTTTGCTGTTGTTTTTATGGTCATCAATATTAGCGGTCGTTTGTCTTGTATCAAATGTTTTCTGATCCATAAGCTTCCTATTCGCTTTCCGGTTTAACATCGGATGGGTTTATTCCGGAAATAGACCTTCTCATCTGGGTATCGGATATGACATTCTGCATGTTGTAATAATCAAGCGCGCCGAGATGACCGCTGCTGAGCGCCGACGACAACGCCTTTGGCACCTCTGCTTCGGCTTCGACTACCTTTGCGCGCATCTCTACGACCTGAGCCTTCATCTCCTGCTCGCGGGCGACCGCCATAGCGCGGCGTTCTTCGGCTTTGGCCTGGGCGATACGCTTATCTGCTTCCGCCTGATCGGTCTGTAATTGCGCGCCGACGTTCCGCCCTACATCCACATCGGCGATATCTATCGAAAGTATCTCAAATGCGGTTCCCGCCTCAAGTCCTTTTCCGAGAACGGTTTTTGATATTTTATCCGGATTCTCAAGGACCTCTTCATGTGATTCCGCCGAACCTATCGTAGTTACTATCCCCTCGCCTACCCTGGCGATAATGGTTTGTTCTCCTGCGCCGCCGACCAATCTGTCAATGTTGGCCCGGACGGTGACCTTGGCCTTAGCCCGCAGCTCAATGCCGTTTTTCGCTATAGCGGCTATAACGGGGGTCTCAATAACCTTCGGGTTGACGCTCATCTGAACCGCCTCGAGCACATCTCGCCCGGCAAGATCAATTGCCGCGGCGCGTTCAAATTCAAGCGGTATATCAGCCCGCTGAGCGGCAATCAACGCGTTAACGACACGATCGATGTTCCCGCCGGCAAGATAGTGCGCTTCAAGTTTGTTGATGGGTACGCTGAGCCCGGCTTTTGTCGCCTTGATAAGAGGATTGACTATACGCGACGGAACCACGCGGCGAAGCCGCATGCCTATAAGCGTTACTATGCCGACCTTAACGTTTGAGGCGATGGCGCTTATCCAAAGTCCCACCGGAACAAAACTGAAAAAGAGGGAGAGAAACAGTATTGCTCCGACTATGATGATTAGAGATACTGCAAGATCGATACCCATAATTAATGCTCCTTATGTTTATTTTTTGTTTTTTACAAGTCGCGTTCAACAACAAGGCGGTTCCCTTCGACCTTAACTACCTTAAGAGCGGCGCCTTTTTCAATGAATTCTCCCTCGCTTACTACATCAAGATTTCTGTTAGCGGCTCTCATAATACCTGCCGGCCTTAAAGAAGAGGCCGCGAAACCTGATGTTCCGAGAAAACTTTCGAAATCGGCGGTTGTATATCCCTCGCTTTTACTCTGTTCATTAAACAGAACAGCCTTTTTCGGCAATCTGCCTTTAGAACCTGCCCAAAGAAAAATCAAAAAGAGTACGAACAGAAGTAAAAGAAGAATTCCGCCGAGGATCAGCCCATGGGTTAAGGACTTCGCCGAAACTACTACAAAAAGTACCAGCAGAAGTACCCCGGCGGCGCCGATAACTCTGAATCCGGGAATAAAAATTTCTATCGCAAGCAACAGCAGACCCGAAACAAAAAGCATCAGAGACCAGAATGTAAATCCTGAAAAAATTTCGGTTATCGCCATATCAGCACCTTCTTTCAAGTTGTTATAAATATTACCCGAAAACAATACTAACGGCTTAATAAAAAATTTTTACTTTTTAGCCCCCCTTCTTCGAAAAAGCCGCTTTTCTCCGACTTTGCTTTCATCTTGAACTTGAGACTCAGCAAAAAGGTCATCTGATTCCTCATTCTCCTTCGATACATTAGGTTCAACAATTGACTTAGCTTCGATTTTTTTAAGTTTTTTGCGGACCTCTTCTCCGGCAATGTCGTAAATCACGGCAAAAATCGGAACTCCTATCACCATACCGCCGACACCCCATATGGAGCCGAAAAAGACAACAGCGAAGAGAATCCAGAGAGCTGATAGCCCTATAGTGTCTCCCAATATGAACGGACCTATTAAGTTACCGTCAATCTGTTGGAGAATCAATATAAAAATACCAAACACCAACGCTTGTTTCGGATCAACGATAAAAATAATAAACAACGACGGGATGGCGCCGATAAACGGCCCAAATGTCGGAATAATATTTGTCAATCCGATTATAAATGATATCAACGGGGCATAGGGCATGTTTACAAAAAACATGAAAACAAAACAGATGACTCCAATAATAATTGAATCAATTATTTTACCGACAAGAAAACCTCCGAACGCTTTGTGACATTTTTTGCGTATCACTTCAAGTCGGGCATGACGCTTTTCGCCGAGAACAGCGATGGTTACAAGCCGCACGCTTCTGAGCAGATTTTCTAAATCAAACAGGATATATATAGCGACAAACAGCGAGACAAATCCCATTATTATCGCGGTTCCAACCTTAATACCCGCCGCTGCGATTCCCGGAATGAGGCTCTTTGCCCATTCGGTTATTACCTTTATTATCTCCTCCCAACTTCCGAAAACAGAGGATACAAACTCGCGGGAAACGCCAAGATCACTTACCCATCCCATAACCAATTCTTCAGAGTTGCCTATTTGTGAGGAAATACTGTTCACCAGAGACGATATACTCGCTGTCAGCTGGGGGATAACGGCAAATAAAAATCCTGTTATGAACGCGCCGGAGATTATAAGCGTCAGCAGAAGCGATATAGAACGCTGCAGTTTTTTCCGCTTAATATTTAAAAACAGCTTACGTTCAAGCCATAGCATCAGAAGGCTTAAAACATACGCCAGAGCAACGCCCCAGAGAAACGGGGATATTAAAGACAACGCGCTTTTCAGAAAGATAAGAACTAAGGAGATATTCTGGAGAAACACATAAGTAATTACCAAAACGACGCCTATTATCAAAAAAGACCTCGCTTTAGCGCCTATCCTTATCCATTTTTGTTTTCTCTCCACAGCATTACCCCGCCATTGTCAAATGATTGACTTCAGTATATCATAAATATATCAAAAATCGATATAATGAAAAATAAAGCAAAAATAATTAACCGTCATTGACAGCAGATACGCTCTTAATATTTAAGGAATATTTTAATACATCTTTTTTTAAAGGACATTATAAATGAACCGAGTTTTAAGCATACAGGATATTTCGTGTTTCGGAAAGTGCTCGCTGACCTTAGCTCTTCCGGTAATTTCCGCGATGGGAGTCGAATGTGTTCCGGTTCCCACTGCCGTTTTATCAACCCATACCGGCGGACTCGGAGAAGTATACTTCACGGATATGAGCCAAAGCATTGGACCAGTAACCGACCATCTTAATCGGCTCGGAGTGACATTCAACGTGATTTACATAGGTTACTTAGGTTCGATACAGTTGATTTGCGCGATAAAACAGCTTATAAGAACCTTCAAATCCAAAGACACAATTATAATGCTTGACCCGGTCATGGGGGACAACGGTTCGCTTTACAGCAGATTTGATAAAGACTATGTCAAAGAGATGCAAACACTGGCTGCTCATGTTGATTACATAGTCCCGAATTTAACGGAAGTTTCTTTTTTAACCGACATAAATTATACCGGAGAGGTTGTGAGCGAGGAAAAACTGTCGGGAATATTTAGAGAATTTAACAAACGGTATTCTTCCCGGCTTATTATTACCGGAGTACGTTCGGACGAATCGTCTATGAGTATCGTGTCACCGGAAAAAGACGGTAATCCCGCAATTTCTTACACCGTTAAAAGCAGCAAAAAAAAGTTTCACGGAACAGGGGATCTTTTTGCCGGCGTTTTGGCTGGCGGTCTGGCAAAGGGAGTATCATTGGAAGCGGCAGTAAAAAAAGCCGCCGACTTCACCGCCGCGGTTATTGAAAACACAATATCGGCAGGTACGGACGAACGATTCGGGCTGTGTTTTGAAAGTTGCCTGTCGATGCTGACAGATAGATGATGTTATAAACTGCGGGGTAAAGGTAAACAGAAAGGATTAAGAGGATTATATGGATATTAACAGGGTATTAATAAATAATTTCGTTATCAGGATTCACGCAAATAGTTAATATGCTCCGCGCTGTAAACCGGAATAAGACTGACCGTTTCACCGCCGTCATCAAAGACGTAATATAACCTGGCGCTGTCGTCATAGGTCATCATCAGGTAATCCTCAAACAACGCCGAAAACTCCGAAAGGAAGTAGTCGTCAATACGATAGTTAATATAAACAAAATCTATGCCTTCTTCGCGCAGATAGTCCGAAAAACCTATTTTGTCCATCGCTATATATCTATCGGGGATATTATCCGAAACAGGGTCGACAAACCAGCCTAACTCTTCTGCGAGCAGCGCCGGGTATGCTTCATAGAGAAAACAAAACCATTCGCCGCTATCAGTTTCAAAGGACATGAAATATATACGATCGTCCGCATTAAAAGCTGATCTCGTTCTGCCAAGGTGCTTCATCATAGCCACCCTCGGAACGCAGACAGAGACGTCAACTTTTTTACTGGTAAGCAGATACTGGTCGGGGTGATCCGGCAGATAATAAAAAATTGATATTATCATAGCCATAGCCGCGGCTACCGCGGGAATGAATGACAAAAACTGTTTTGAAAAGAAAGGTTTTGATATTTCCTGAAATAATATTCCTAATACCGCGAACATCCAACCAATCGCATAGCTGGAAATATAGCGGTTAAAACTCGGGAGATCAAACGGCAAGCCAAGCTCTACATAGTTGGGAAAATTCGCGACATATAAATAAGCGTGGAAAAAATAGTAAGCTAAGAAGCCCAGCGCCATCATTATTGAAAAAGTCGAAACGCGCGTAATCCTTATTTTATCTTTAGTAAGCAAAGATATTGTGATAGGGGCAAAGGTGAAGATTAGCGTCATCTCAAATATGGTTCCGAAACATATTAGCGTATTATTGAAAAAACGAAATTTCATTTCATCGAAAACAAGATTGAAGTAATCGTTCTTACCTCCCAATATGTCGAAGAACGAAACCCTGAGTCTCGGGTCTCTTGAGACCGAAAGGACAGCGGCATAATGAATTGCCCAAAGACGGTAGAAAAACACTACGGTGATAAACGGCAGCAATATGATTAATATACGCCAAAGATAACCGGATATAATCCTGAATCTTTCACAAAAACGAATTATATCAAAACATAAAAATGCCGCTAAAGCTATAGAGAGCAAGAATATTATTATTCCTAACAGTTGACTTTTAAACAGAAAAATCAACACGGAAGCGAGCGTGATTAGTCCGGGCAGAGCAAGGTTTGCAACAGTAATTCGTTTAAGTTTTAAAATCTCCGGGTTGGGATAATCCTTTGAGATTATCATATCCGAAACAATGACCGTCGCCGATATCAAGGCTACGGCAAAACCGATATCTTTACACAGAACAAGTAAAATCAGTGTTGTCAGCGTCGAAAAATAACGAATAAATCCTGCGCCCTTAAAGCTGAACCACATCATCAGCGAACCGCCTAACAGAAAACCTATCTGCATATCCGAGTAGGCAGTCGCGTATGCTCTTAATCCTTCCGAAGAGCGGAAGAAAGCATATACTCCCAGCAAAGAGAAGATAATCAAAACAAGAAACGCGGCGATGTTTTTCCACTTTATACGCGAGAACATGGCTGACAGCGCCGCTACTATCATCATGTCATAGGCGAGATATGTATACCTTTCTATAAAGGAAATATTGAAAAATTGAACGAAATAACTAAATACCGGCAGCGCGGGCGGAGAAGAAAGCGGTCTGCTCGTCGGAACGAACGTATAAAGCTTGTGGTTCATAAAAACCACTTTCGCGGCGGTACCCCAAAACGAGAATTCGTCCCAATCACGGAAAATAGCGTGCTTTTCAGCGAGCAAATAAAAAAAGAATACCGAACCCGCGATAAAGAAAACGACTCCCGGAGTCATAAATTCTGAAATAATTCTCTTAACCGGATAGCGCTTTAAGATGAATATGTAACCAAGTGAAGCTATTGCTGAAGCGAAAACAAAATAGCAGCCGATGACCAACAGATTCAACATTCCGGCGACACAGAGAAATACTGTAATTAACGCGATGGAAAACATCGGCGCTGCCGATGAGGGCATACCAAAACGAAGGGTGAAAAAAAGCGATAGTGAAAGAATGGTGAAGATTATAAGAAGAAAACTCATAAATTCTCCTGAATGTAATATTATTCACTAAAAATACATAACGTAATATTCTATAAATAATATCCGGCGAAAACTTCAAGTGAAGCTAAAAGCGAACTGCTGAAGTACAACCAAAGGGTTAAGTTCCTATTTATTACGGTGTTTGTTTTAGGTCTGAGATACTGTGAAGATACATATCCGGTCAGGGCGGTTGTCAGGAAAAATCCGGGTATAAAATACCGAGCCTGTATTCCAAGAATAGTGCTGCCTCCGAGCCCGGAATCAGCGACATAAAAACCGGCAGAAATCGCTAAAAAGAGTGTTATTGAAAGAAAGCAAAGATAACGTCTTGTCTTTCTGCTGATATTTTTTTCTTCATCCGCCGAAATTACGGGACATATTATCATTATTACCGGCGATAGTATGGTTGTCAGAGGCGCAACAAGATCAAGATGCCCGAAAAGCCCGTATTCTCCTATATAAAAGCTCTTGCGAAATCCGTCTACTACAGATACCACAAGAAATCTAAGAGGATTCTTTAAAATATATTTTATCTGCGCCGCTTTATCTACTCCCGGAAGAATCTTTGAAGGCAGGACGTCTCTTGAGAAGAAACCGGCGTAAAAAAGCGATATTTGCCACAGTAACAATCCAGAAAAAACTGCCATCGTAAAAAGCACAACCGGCTTAATTTTAAAACTGATACATTTTTTAGGGATGGTGAAAAGCATCAGCGAGAGCGGAAGATAAAGAGGTTTTATCATTATGATTATCGAAAAGGCAATAAGAATTATGACAAAGTCACCTACAGAAATGTTTTCGGATGAAATCAGACCGAAAAACATAATAAGAGCCGCGAGCAGCATGGCGTCATAGGAAAATGATGCAGCCAAAAAAACAGTCATTGGGAAAAATATAACCGAAAGTAACGGTGTTTGAAACCTGGCTGCTCTTTTTAAAGCATAAAACGATGCGAAAGCCACCATCAACACATTCATCAGACGCCCCAAATAAAATGCCGGTAACGCGCCTGCCGATAATAGTTTCATGATAAATATCCCAAAGGCTGCCGGAATATACGGTATTATAAGAAGTGAATTGGAATATGCCTTTTTCTCTTTTTCGAACGGTTCTCCCAATCTGTCAAAGTATTCAAACATACTGCTTTTTGCGGACGGTTTGCCTTGCTGCGTCTCGTACATCTTAAGGTTCTCTGTAAAAACGTCATAGAGGAGATTGACGTCGTCGGGATAGTTATAATTTCCGTCAAAAACAAATGAACCGGAAGCGATAGCATAACTTCTGGCAAAATGTATCCCCTCGTCCGGAACCTGGAGAGGCGCGGTGGCGAAGGTGAAAATCAAACCCGATGCAAGAAACATAAACAACGCTTTAAACCGTAAAGTATTAACTCTTTTTGAGACAAGATAAACAAACAGGTAAAAAACTGAAAAACCAGCGAGAAGTAACGGAATCAACACATCTCCTGTTTTTGCCGCAAAGGAGAATACCCTTACGCAAATGAATGCGAACAGCGCCGCTGCCGAGCAAAGAAAAAAATAAACCGTAACCCAACAGGAGAGTCTCTTTTTGCCTTTGAGCAGGGTTAAGAATAACCTTATTAAACAGTATATCGATGCTGTAAGCGGCGCCCAAAGAAATAAACGATACAGAGAAAAACCCGGCTGTGCGGGAGTTATTACATTAAATTTAATACCGCTAAAACCCACAATAACATGAGATTTTTCCGACATATAAATGCGAAGACTATCGATTGAATCGAAGATGGCTGAGGCGCGGTACAACCTATCATCAATCTTTTTTATCCCCGCAGTAAATGTACCTGCTATTCCGTCGCTGACTCCGCTGTACCTGATTACCATTTCAGTAATATCGTCCGGTTCGCGAGACATATAAATATCTATGGT
>Ga0082212_10007741_pt1 | contig 14136 bp, 12 predicted proteins | sample TergutNt197P3_FD_71548 | JGI IMG/M metagenome (GOLD analysis project Ga0082212, IMG submission 71548) | Neocapritermes taracua P3 segment gut microbial communities from Petit-Saut dam, French Guiana - Nt197 P3 | ecosystem: Host-associated > Arthropoda: Insects > Digestive system > Gut ... | reverse complement strand
TTGATCTCCTATCGCCGTCAATCAGGCAACTGGATAAAAAACGGGCTGTAAGCCCTAAATTAAAATATTCAGCTTCTTTAATTTTTGAGTTTGCAAGTTTGTGAAATATCTCCATTGTTTCTTGAATAAAATTTTCTTCAGATAGTATTTCTTCAAGCCGTTGTCTTATTGAGGTATCAAGGTTGGCAGTCGCTTCTTCTATATGAGTTTCATCTTTTGGCTTCTCTATCCTTTGCGCCAATATTGGTGTCCCATCAGGTTCAATTATATCAGGCAATCCGGGTCCATGATGATACATAACACATGCGGCAAGAAGCTGGGCTACAATTTCGCCGGATTTACCAAATTTCTGTTTTATGGTTTCATATAGATATTGGCCACCAGCAGTTCCGTGATCTTCTTTCTTGTTTTTTTTGCCTGTTTTATGGCTATTTTCAAGGTATTCCTGCCATGATCTGCAATTTTTTCCCAGATCATGTACAAGGGCTGTTAAAATTGCTGGCTTGGGAAGGCCAATTTTTTTTGCGAATAGCTCTACATACATCGAACATTCTTTTTGGTGAGTGGATAATAGCTGATATTCAGTATCAGAATCTGTTCTATAACGAGCTTTAAAAATCATAGTTTACCTCTTTAATGAGTAATCTACATTCCTAATATTATGAAATAATAATATTTCTTTTTCGCTTTGTCAAGTGTTTTTTCAAAAAAAACGCCCTTTTTTTTAAGGGCGTTTCACATACCTAAAATTATGTTTCAATCCACGCACCCGTGCGGGGTACGACAACGGCAAAATGGTTCATTCCGCGAAACATTATGCCCTTTACGCTGCAAATATTACCTATTATAATTCTAGTATGGGTAATTTTTTAGGTATTGATCAATATTACATCTTGCTTGTGGTTCCAACCATACTTTTGTCGCTTTGGGCGCAGTTTAAGGTAAAATCGACCTTTAACAAGTATTCAGGTGTTATGAGCAAGAGGGGGATTAGCGGGGCACGGGCTGCACAGATTTTGCTTGAAGCAAACCAGATAAGCAATGTAGCGGTAGAAAGCGTTGCCGGTTCACTTACCGATCATTACGATCCGGGTCACCATGTACTGCGGCTTTCGCAGCCGGTTTACGGCCAGGCAACAATTGCGGCGGTGGGGGTGGCGGCTCATGAAACAGGCCACGCCATCCAGCATGCCAGTAAATACGGGCCGCTTGGCCTGCGGAGCGGGCTTTACCCGGTTGCCAACATTGGCTCCCGCTTTGGCCCTTTGCTTGCGGTTATCGGCCTTGCGGTAGATAGTGTGCCTTTCCTTTTTAATATCGGGATTTTGCTTTTTGCCGGGTCGGTTGCTTTTTACTTAATCACTCTGCCGGTTGAATTTAACGCGTCGTCCAGGGCGTTGGCGATACTGGCCGAAAACAATGTGCTTGATGATGAAGAGCTTCGCGGTGTAAAGAAAGTCCTTTCCGCTGCGGCCATGACCTACGTTGCCAGCGCGCTAACTGCAGTTATGAGCCTTGTCCGGTTATTGCTTCTCAGGAACCGGCGGCGCTAAATGGCTGTTCACAGCTTTCAGCGCGGTTTAAAACTAAAAACCAGAAAGCATGCAACTGAGGGGATGGCCATCGAAACAGCAGTTGTTTCCCAGGTGGTTATCCCCATAAACCAGCATTTTGGCGCGCCGAATAAAGCTGTTGTTGAAGCCGGCGACAAGGTTGTCCGCGGCCAGGTAATAGCTGATGCTGCTGCCCCCGGCCCCATGACCTGCCCTGTCCATGCATCGATTAGCGGCATTGTAAAAAAAATCGAACCAAGGACACAATCGAATAATGCCGACGGCCTGTGTATTATTATAGAAGCGGAAAAGCCGGCAGCAGAAGAAGTACCTAATGCAGAAAATGTGCAAGACGGTGTTGTGTCTGTTGGTAATCAACAACTTGAACAATTTATGCAGCCCCTGGATCCCTTTAACTGCACCAAAGAAGAAGCCCTTGCGAGGATTCGTGATGCGGGGATAATCGGCATGGGGGGCGCTGGGTTTCCCGCCCATGTAAAACTGAACCCGCCGCCGGGGAAATCAATCGACACCATTATTGCCAATGCCGCCGAATGTGAACCGTACCTGACCATCGACGAAGCGGTTATTACCGAAAAAAGCGAAACGCTAATCGCGGGCATTACCATGGTAATGAAGGTTACCGGGGTAAAGAAAGCTATAATCGGCATGGAAGAAAATAAGGCGGGGCTTGTTCCCGTTTTGGAAGAGGCGATCAGGCTGAACAGCCATGCCCATTCAGAAAATATGGAAATTAGCGTTGGCCTTTGCAAAACGCGCTACCCCCAGGGCGGGGAAAAAATGCTGATCAAGGCGCTCACCGGGCGGGAAGTGCCCAGCGGCGGGCTCCCCATGGACGCACATTGCATAGTCAGTAATGTGGGGACCCTGGTTGCCATTGCCGAAGCGTTTATTTTGGGTAAACCGCTTATCGACAGGGATCTTACCATTACAGGAGGGGCATGCAAAAAACCAAAAAATATGCGTCTGCCTATCGGCACATTAATTACCGAATTGCCGCCCCAAGTAATGGCCATTGATAATGACTATCTGCGTAAAATAATTTTCGGCGGCCCCATGATGGGGACTGCGGTCGCTACAGCTGCAATACCCGTTCAGAAAAATACTTCGGGTATTGTTTTAATGCGGGGCGAAGAAACCTTAACCGATCCGGAAACTGCCTGCATACGCTGTGGGCGCTGCATCAGGAACTGCCCCTGCCGCCTTTCCCCGGTGATCATGAACACGAGCCTGGAATCGTCCGATATGGATGAGGCAGTACGTGCCGGCCTTGTAGATTGCATTGAATGTGGAAGCTGCTCCTATGTCTGCCCGGCGCGGATTAAACTGGTGCAGCGCTTTAGGGTAGGAAAAGTCCGCCTGCGTGCCATGAAAGCGATGTCTCAGCTCCAGGCACAGGCAGAAAAAAAGCAGGAGAAAAAAATAAATGCCTGAGCTTTATTTGGGATCGAGTCCCCATATCGGCTCTCCTGTCCGCACGCCGGTTTTCATGGCTCAGGTGATTATTGCACTTATGCCGCTTACGGTCTTTGGCATTGTGATGTATGGCATGCATGCCCTGGCTGTAGTTGTTGTTTCCGTTGTCTCGGCAGTCGCAGGCGAATCGCTGTTCCGCTTAATCACCAAACAGGAAAACCGCATAAAAGACCTTTCTGCGGTTGTAACCGGTTTGCTGTTGGCGCTGGTTTTACCGCCGGGGATCCCCTTACTTTATACGGCGCTTGGTGCTGTTTTTGCAACCGTTGTCGCCAAGGAATTTTTCGGCGGGCTTGGCGCCAATGTTTTTAACCCTGCGCTGATAGGCCGCGCTTTTTTGGTAATGAGTTTCCCCGCAGCCCTGACAAGCTGGGACAAGCCAAAGCCTTTGTTTGCCGCAACGGGCGCCAATGTTGCAGAAGCAATTGCCGGTGCAACAAAGTCAAGCCTTACTCTGGACAGCATCAGCGGCGCTACACCCCTGGGAATTATGAAGATGGGCGGCGCTATTTCCGATGTGGGACGGCAATTTGTCGCATCGGGGTTTGCCGAAAGGCCGGATTATCTATCAATAATAAAAGCGCTTTTCTTTGGGAACCACAGCGGGACTATCGGTGAAAGTTCCATATTGCTGGTTCTGGCCGGTTGTTTTTATTTGCTTATCATTAAAGTGATAGACTGGCGCGCCCCGCTTGCAATGGTTGGAACCACGTTCCTCTTTTCACTGTGCCTGGGGCTCGATCCGCTGTTCAGCATACTCACAGGGGGGCTCTTGTTCGGCGCTGTTTTTATGGCAACCGATTATACTACCGCGCCGGTTACTGCAAAAGGAAAATTGATCTTTGGCGCCGGGGTCGGGATAATTGTTGTACTAATCCGCCGCTGGGGGGCTTACCCCGAAGGTACAATGTACGGGATCCTGTTTATGAATGCCGTTACACCGTTCCTGAACAGGCTGCTTCAGAAAAAGTATGGTTATGTGCCGCCGGTAAAACCGCGTGAACCAAAGTCTACGGCGAAACCAAACGAGGCTGCCAAATGAAAGCATGGGATACAATTAAACTTGGTTTGGTATTGATGGCCTATGCGGTGGCAGCCTGCGCGGGGCTTGCTTTTGTTTATGCAAAAACCAAGGCAGATATTGACAAGCAGGATATGGTTAACCTCGAAATTGCCATAAAGGATCTTTTTCCCGATGCAGACAATTTTGAAGATTTAAACGGCGCTATTGCAAGCGACGATTCGGGAGTGATTTTTGACAAAGAGTACTGTGTTATCCGGGACGGCAAAACAATCGGCGCGGCAATTCAGGGTTCAGCAGGAAGTTACGGCGGGCCTATTGTTGTTTTGGTCGGTGTCTCCGCCGATGGATTAATCAGCCGGGTTAAAATAATGAGCCATTCCGATACGCCAGGGCTTGGTGCCAATGCAGGCAAGCCAAATTATTTCGTGGATAAAAAAGCGGGGGTTACTTTTTACGATCAGTTTGCCGGAAAAAAAACAAGCGACCAGTTTGAAGCAAAAAAAGATGTGATCGCCATTACCGCGGCAACAATAACAAGCGCCGCTGTTTCCAAAGTTGTAAAGGCAGCAGGAGAAGCCGGTTCACAATGGCTTAAACTTGAAACGAAGTTTGCGGAACAAGGGGCAGGGCAATGAGCGATAAACCAAACATCTTCCGCATTTTTACCAACGGGATAGTTAAAGAAAACCCCCTCTTAATGCTGATGATTGGCCTTTGTTCGGCACTGGCAGTAACAACAGAAGTTGTAAACGGCATAGGAATGGGTATATCCATGACCTTTGTACTTCTTATGTCAGAGATTGTTATCAGCACTTTTAGAAAACTCATCCCCAATTCGATCAGGATTCCGGTTTTTATTATCGTTATTGCCGCTTTTACAACGGTAATAGACTATGTGCTTAAAGCGTATTTCCCCGACCTTTCAAAAGCCATGGGGGTTTTTATCCCCCTTATTGTGGTTAACTGCATAATCATGGGAAGGGTTGAATCGTTCGCATCGAAGCAGCCGCTACATTATGTGATTGCCGATGCGCTGGGGATGGGTCTGGGCTATACCTGGGTTCTTTGCGGTATAGCTCTTGTCCGCGAGCTTCTGGGGAACGGCACTATTTTAGGTTTTGAAGTGTTGGGCGATTTTACCCCTATATTGTTTTTTACCCTGCCGCCCGGAGGCTTTTTCGTATTTGCATTGTTCATCGCGATAAACCTTGGTTTAAAAAACATCAAGGGCGCACAGGAAGGTACTGTCTGCGACAGCTGCCCCGCGCCGGGCTGCCAGGGCTGCAGCCTGGGTGAACGGAAAGCGGCTCATGCCAAAACTGTTGCGGAAAATCCGGGCGGTGCTGCCGGAAGTACAGCAGAAGGGGGCGCGCCGTGATCCTCTTTAAGATTTTTATTTCTGCGTTTCTTGTTGACAATGTGGTGCTTATGCGTTTCCTTGCCCTGTGCCCGTTTATCGGGATGAGTACCGACGAAGATAAATCCATAGGCATGGGGCTTGCCGTTAGTTTTGTAACCGTGCTGGCAACTGCCGTTACCTGGCCTATTTACCGTTTTGTACTTTCCAGGGACGGAATATTCGGGACTTTTACCATGCCCGGCGGCGTAGAAGGCAGCCTTGAGTTTTTACAGATACTTGTGTTTATTCTGGTGATAGCTTCGCTTGTGCAGCTTGTAGAGTTCTTTTTAAAGAAAATGGTTAAAGGCCTTTACAGCGCTATGGGAATATACCTTGCTTTAATTACAACAAATTGCGCGATTCTCGCGGTAACCCTGGATGTAATAAACAACACATGCAGTTTTACCGGACAACCCTATACTTTTATTGAATCGCTTGTATACGCCATTGGGGTTGCATGCGGCTTCCTTCTTTCTTTGCTGTTAATGGCGGGTATCCGGCGGCGGATTAAAACAAGCCCTGTTCCGGAATTTCTTAAAGGTACGCCGGTTCTTTTTGTGGCAGCCTCCCTACTTTCCCTGGCATTTATGGGTTTTGGGGGTTTGGTAAAGTGATTACGGTTCTTTTAATTACAGCCGCAGTCGCCGCTGCTATTGCCCTGGTGCTGGGGCTTGCCCTTGGCGTGTTTAAAGAAATCTTTCATGTAGAAGAAGACCCGCTCATCGGGATGATCCGCGAAGCCCTGCCCGGCGCCAACTGCGGAGGCTGCGGTTTCCCCGGCTGCGACGGGTATGCCACCGCTGTGGCTGACGGTGCCGACATTACCAAGTGTACTGCGGGGGGGAAAGCGACTGCCGACAAGCTGGCGGAAATAATGGGAGTAGGGGCAGTTGCCGTAACGCCGATGGTGTCGGTACGCTGCTGCCTGGGCGGTAATGAGATTGCCGTAAAGCGGGGGCATTATACAGGTCTGGCGACCTGCCGTGGGGCAAAAATTGCGGGTGGGACAAAACTGTGCAGCTGGGGTTGTATTGGTTTTGGGGACTGTGTAAATGTATGTAAGTTTGGCGCCCTTTCGATGGGAGAGGACGGCTTACCGATTGTTAATTGGGGATTATGTACCGGCTGTAAAGTCTGTGTAGCCGAATGCCCTCAGGGGATTCTCAGGGTGATCCCAAAGGATAAAAAGGTAGTCCTTGCCCTTTGTTCCAACCGCAACCCTGTACGTGCAGCGATAAGAAAAACCTGCCGCCTTGGCTGCATTAAATGCGGCATTTGCGTAAAACAATGCCCCGAACAGTGCATTGTAATCGACAGCGGAATCCCTGTTGTAGATTACGATAAATGTACCGCCTGTGGAACCTGTGAACAAAAATGCCCGACCAAAATAATGCGGGTGCTATAGCTCAAGGCATTATTACTCTTTTTACAATTCTTCTTTTTTACTCATGTTCTTTTTCAGCCCAATTAACAAAGCTATTAAAATAATTGCAAATACAAAACAGCTCCGGTAACCCCAGCCTGCAGCCCGGTGGTTTATTTGACCTATTACAAACTGAATCAGGGAATTAAAAAGGCCCGAAATGGCAATTATTGCACTTGTGTTAATCGGGGCTTTACTTCCATACCGGCCAATGGCAATGGCAATAATTACAGGCCAGATTATTGCCAGGAAAAACCCCAAAGCTGGCAGAATATAAATTCCTGTTGGGCCCAAAATAAAACCTACAGCTAAAATTACTGTACTTATTATTGTTGTCAAAAAAAGGCTGCGTAAATACCCTATCTTTTCTATAAAAAAACCGCTGATTAAGCGTGACAGTGTAAAAAATATATAATACGCAGCGATAAAATTGGCGCCGCTTGTTGTAGGATCCATGCCGTACATATCCTGAAAATAAAGGCCAGCCCAGTTTGCAGGAGCCAGCTCCAGGCCTACCCCAATACCCAGGGTAATGCCAAAAGCCCATACAGAAGGGATTTTTAACGCGGCGATAAAAGTATGTTTTTTTTGAGATACTTCAGGCTGTTCACTATATGGTGTATCACTTTTTTGTGATCCGGGAAATTTTGTAAAAATAAAGGGAATAAAAATAATCAATACCAGCGGGATAAAAAGTACATAAATCTGCCGCCAATGCAGGTTCATCCCGGCAGGGTTTGCCATAATACCTGCGGCCCATGGGCCTGCTATGGCGCCTGCCCCGTACATAAAATGGAGCAGATTCATCATTAATGCCGTTTTGGAAATAAAAATTTCCGAAGCTACCGCGTTTACTGCGATTTCCGCTATACCAAAACCCGCAAAGAGCAGCAGCAGCGAAAATGCAACAGTCCAGTAACCGGGCATAAAATATATGGTCGAAACAGAAAGGAAACTAAGCAAAAGGCTAACAAGGAAAATTGTCTTTACCCTGAACCTGCTTAACATAAACCCGGAAACAATAACAAATACGGTATACCCAATTGACAGCATCGAAACCATTCTGGCCTGGGTCTCGTATGATACAACAAATTCATTTTTAATAAGCGGGTAGGAAACACCTTTTATCGTTTCCAGAAACCCAAAGAGGAACATAGTCCCAAATAGTATGTACATCAGAAGAAAATGGGTTTTTTTTGATTGCGGCATATAATTTTATTTTAGGAAAAAAATTGTGTTGTGTATACCATCCAAAAAACCTTCGGCATAGGCGTTCATGTTGGGCGAAACGGTATCTGTATTAAGCGTATATGTAGAATACATATTGACAATATTTTATAAAATGTTATACTAAAAAGATGGAAAATATTGCAGAAAAACTGGATAATATCAAAGAATCAATCTTGAAATATGTACCAGCAAAATATATATATTTATTTGGTTCTTATGCATAGGAATGGATAAAGATAGCAGATGATGATTTTGATTCTGCAATAATATTGAACCAGGCATATCGCAAGCACTATTAAATTAGTAGAAAATAATTAACATAGACAACCTGATATACGCTGATCATCTGCTGGCTGACTTTAAGTGCGCTATAGGCTGGCTCTCATTTACCATTAAATTCCTTTACAGCATCAACCATGGCAGCAATATTGAGGACAGGAACATTAACTTGAATATTGTGTATTGTGTTAAAAATATACCCACCGCCTTTAGAAAAAATCTTAAGGCGGTCTAATACCTCTTTCCGAACTTCATTAGGTGTACCAAAAGGCAGGGTTTTTTGCGTATCCGAACCGCCTCCCCAAAAAACAATGTCTTTTCCGAAAGTATCTTTTAATCGCTGGGGATCCATACCTTCTGCCGAACATTGTACCGGGTTTAGGGCATCAATACCCGCTTCAATAAAATAAGGGATTAAGGAAAAAATGCTTCCACAACAATGTTTTACCACTTTCCATTCGGTATTACTGTGTACCCAATCTGTAAGCCGCCTGTAATGGGGCATATACATTGTTTTAAATAATTCCGGGCTTATCATTGGCCCGTTCTGGGCGCCGAAATCTGTTCCACAGATATTAATAATATCAATATCATTGCCAAAAACTTCAAAGTATTTCCTGTAGCTTTCGATTGCACGATCAATAAGAATTTCGAAAACTTTATTTACATAGTCCGGGTAAAGCAGAGGAGCGGCATACCAATCGACAATACTGCGTATACCTTTCGGGTAGGAAATATTCGGCCCAGGAACATTATTAGCATCTCCAAGTCCAAAGTATCCAGGGGCTGCCTGTACTGCACGGTTACCGTTACAATAGATTTCCATTCGCTTCTTATGGAAGTCTATCATTTCCTGCGGTACAACAGTCAAATCTTCTACTTGTTCCATGGGATCAAGGTTGTCTTCGTCGTATGGAGGTGAACGTTCTAAATTATCAAAATAATAACCGCCGGAAGGCATATAACCGCTTGGAGGAACGCTGGTATCCCCCATGGGGTAGATATAGGTTCCGCCTTTATCGTCATTTTTAAGTGCACAACTTCCGGGAATTAAAACTGTTTCGCCAAGGTATCTCCACTCCTTCCAATTTTCGTTAACATTGCCATAAGTGTCAGCGTAAGGATCAAGTTCCTGGACATCGCAACCCATAATATCCATTAAGTCCTCTTCCATAATGCCAACCATAAAGGACATATCTTTTATTTTAATGGGATGATCCGGCAGCCCATAATGCCGGCGCAGTTTTCTTAAAGTATCAACATTAATATTTGAACATTCATAATTACCAAAATCAACAGGTACTTTGTCTGCTTCTTTATGGGCAAATGCGATTTTTACCCTTTCCCTGGAAGTCATGTCTTTAAACCTCCAAAAATTTTACTTATTTTTTGTTAGCTAAAACAAAAAATTTATTTAAGAATAGAGTTAAAGATATATATAAAAATATAATAATGTCAAGAAAAAAATCCCGATAAAATATTTCGAATAAAACCAATACCATTACAAATGAAACTATCTGCTTTCGAATCGTTCCTTAATTATTTCGTTTATGTTTCACTTATAATATAGTTTATATCAAAATGAAACAAAAAATGCAATAATCCCAAAAAACAACGTAATATTTTTCTTGACAACCTTAAATGTTTTTGGGATAATTTAGAATTAAATCTAAACAAGGAAGAGGAGGACAGTATGTTCAAAAAATCAATGGTCGTTTTGTTGTTAATCGGTTTACTAATTATTAGTTGTGGCGGATGTACCAAAAAGGAGGTGTCTCAATCCGGGAAACCGCTTTTTGGTTTTGCATCCAAAACAACAGCAGATCCCATGTTTATTAAAACATTTGAAGGTTTTAAAATTGCATGCGATGAACTGGGAATTGAAACTGTTTACCGTGGAACTGATGATGCTTCTGCAGAAAAAGAAATAGAAATAATCAACCAGTTTATTGCTCAAAATGTTGCCGGTATCGCGATCATCGCAGCCGACTACGATGCATTTCAGCCGATGTTGCAGGAAGCCATGAGAAAAGGAATACCGGTTATTTCTGTAGATTCTGCTGTAAATCCAGCCAGCCGTCAGATAGCTGTTGAATTTTGTGATATTGTAGAACTGGGACGCAATGAATTTCGCTCTGCAGCAGCTATATGCGGAGGTAAGGGGAAAATTGCCATTTTGAGCGGGGACCCGCGGGTTAAAGCTTTTATGGATACCGAAGAAGGTATTTGGGATGAATATAATTCAGGAAAATATCCAGGTATTGAAGTTGTAAAACAAATATACTATGGGTATGATCTTCCCGATCAGAGTACTACAGAAGGTCAGGCATTAGTTAAGACCTATCCTGATGTGGATGTAATAATTTGTACAACAACTGTAGCCATTCTTTCGATGGGAAAAATAATCCAGGATCAAGGGCTCAATATGAAAATAACCGGGATTGGATTACCATCAGAAATGTATTCCTATTTTGAAAATGGAATATGTCCGGAGATGTGGCTTTGGGATGTGTATGATTATGGGTATTTGTCTGCACATGCTCTTTACGAACTGTATCGTGGCAATATAACCGGTGCGGTTGGAGAAACATTTAATGCCGGAAAAATGGGTTCGCAAAAAATTGAAAAACATGAAGACGGCGGAACCATGGTATTATTGGGCAATGGTTTTAAGTTTGATATGAGTAATATCCAGGAATGGAAAGATAAACTTTAAACCTGGTAATTCGGACAGGCTATTGTTAATAACCTGTCCGAATTTCATTGTGGTAAAAATTCTTTTCATTTGGAGAGCAAAGGCATGAACAAAATAAAGGTGGAATATAAGCAACTTTTGGCGGCAACAGGAAAAAGATTTTATGAAAAGCATTTCTCGCCGGGATTTGATTCGGGGGATATGAGCATTCGTGATATGGAAACAGGGTACATTTATTCATACCCTCGTCCCAAGGAAAATTTTGAATTATTTAACTGGGGTGAACTAAAACCGGAAAATATTGCGGTGATTGATATAGACGGGAATCTAATTGAAAATTATTTTGAACCGACGATAGAAATACCAATGCATATTTCCATCTATCGTGCCCGCCCAGAAACACAGGTAATTCTGCATAGCCACCCTCTTTGGTCTTCGATTTATGCCTGTTGTGGTAAAGATATTCCTCTAACTCTGGCTGAACAAGGCCTTTTCCTTGGTGGAGACACAATTTGTGCAGAATACGGACCTGCTGGTTCAAAAGAGCTTGGGGATTATATTGTCAAGGCTCTGGGAAAGGAAAGAAAAACAGCCCTGTTGCGGAATCATGGATCGGTGGTAATAGGTTCCAGTATAGAAGAAGTATTTGCCCTTAGCGATTTTCTTGAACACGGCGCTCAGGTTGCCGTTTTTGGACAGCTTTTAGGCGGTGTAATTCCTGTATCAATGGATGATATACTGGATCCATCATTAAAATAGATAATGGGATTGATTTACCGGATATTTGCTTAAATAGGGAGATCTCTGGCTACATCAAAAGGGATGCTAAACTCAAATCATTTATAGAAATATAGGGAGATTTTTTATCCATGGAAAGTTATATCTTAGAATTAGAAAAGATTGTAAAAACTTTTCCAGGAGTTATGGCATTAAGTGAAGTTGACTTTCAGCTTAAAAAAGGCGAAATCCATGCAATAATGGGCGAGAATGGCGCCGGTAAATCTACTTTTATAAAAATAATTACCGGCGTATATCAACCTGATAGCGGGAGAATTGTCATTAATGGTGAACCCGTCCGGTTTCGCACACCACGAGAGGCAGCAGCCCGCAGTATTGCCGCAATTTATCAGCATTCAACCGCTTATCCACATTTATCGGCGATAGAAAATATTTTTATTGGTCACTTAAGAAAGAAAAACGGCATTCTTGACTGGAAATACATGTATAATGAAACCCAAAAACTCTTATCAAGCTTATGTGTCGAAATAGACCCCTACACAGAAATGGGTAACCTTACAGTAGCAGAGCAACAGATAGTAGAAATTGCAAAAGCAATTTCTTCAGAAGCAGAAATAATCATAATGGATGAACCCACTGCTGCACTAACCAAGCGGGAATGTGAACAGTTATACACTATTACAGAATCGCTGCGTGATAGGGGTGCATCGATCATTTTCATATCTCATCGTATAGAAGATATGTACCGGCTTGCGGAAAGGGTAACAGTATTACGTGATTCGAAATATATTGGAACATATGACGTAAAAAATTTAGAAAAAGAAAAGCTAATATCTGCAATGGTTGGCCGCGAAATTGTTTCTTTGTATCCAAAACGGCAGGTAGAAATCGGGGATGTTATTTTAGAAGTAGAGGGATTAAGTAAAAAGGGTTTTTTTAAAGATGTTTCATTTTCTGTAAGAAAAGGAGAAATCCTGGGATTAACAGGACTTGTCGGAGCCGGACGATCCGAAGTATGCCAGGCAATATATGGAGCTCTTAAACCGGATAGTGGATCTGTAAAACTAGAAGGAAAAAGAATTCAGTTTACACATCCTCAAAAAGCAATAGATGCAGGGATTGGATATCTACCGGAAGATCGACAGATACAAGGCCTTGTTCTCTCTTGGGAGGTTTATAGAAACCAAACTTTGTCACATCTCCGAAATTATTCAACTTTGTATGGTCTTAATGAGGAAAGTGAACGTCAAAGTGCAAAGCGAATAAATGAAAGACTTGGAACAAAAATACAGACAGTATCAGACAGGGCTGATTCTCTTTCCGGAGGTAACCAGCAGAAAGTAATTATCGCAAAGCTTTTAGATGGAACTATGAAGGTTTTAATTCTTGACGAGCCAACTAAAGGTGTCGATGTTGGTGCAAAAGCCCAGATATACGAAATTATGATGGAATTGGTAGAAGCGGGTTATGCAATAATATTCATTTCTTCGGAAATGCCAGAAGTATTATCAATTTCTGACCGTATTGCCATCATGTCTGCGGGCAAAATGATTAATATATCCAATGCAAAGGATTTGAACCAGGAATCAATTTTGTCTTATGCCATGCATTCCGAACGCCAGGAGGAAAAAGTGTGAGGTGGCTAAGAAACTTTGTTTTTCGTAACACACGTGAAATCGTCTTACTCTTTATAATTTTTATTATTTCTTTTTCCGTCCAAATAAGAACATCCGGGACTTTCTTTACGTTCCAGAATATTTATGATTTATTACGGGAAGCATCAATACTGGTAATGGTTTCAATCGGTATGATGACTGTAATACTAACCAAAGGTATTGATTTATCAATTGGCGCAATAATGGGACTAAGCGGAATGCTTGGTGCATTAATATTACAGGGAAACCGGAATATTCCACTCTTGCTGTTATTTTTAATTTCAATAAGCATTGGTATAGTATGTGGCCTAATAAACGGTTTAATTGTTGCTGGGTTACGTATTTTTCCCCTTATTGCCACCCTTTCTACAGAATATATTTTTCGCGGTACTGTATATTTATTTAGTCATGGCAATTGGGTTCCACAAGCAGATATGACACCAGAATTTATAGCCATTACAACTACAGATATTCTGGGAATAAATTTATTGGTATGGATAGCTCTGATTATTTTTGTACTTTTTTCAATATTTTACCGGTATACTCAAACAGGCCGTTATATATATGCAGTAGGCAATAGTGAACAGGCTGCGGCAACAACCGGTATAAATATTTTTAAAACAAAAATAATTGCCTATTTATT